>Ga0209541_10000028_pt1 | contig 242607 bp, 242 predicted proteins | sample RifCSPlowO2_01_FD_184027 | JGI IMG/M metagenome (GOLD analysis project Ga0209541, IMG submission 184027) | Groundwater microbial communities from Rifle, Colorado - Rifle CSP2_plank lowO2_0.1 (SPAdes) (version 2) | ecosystem: Environmental > Aquatic > Deep subsurface > Groundwater | place...
CTACATTGACACTTATTCACATCACTCGGCAAAGATGAGTCTGGGATCTTGGCTGAAAAAAGAGAAAATTCCGGCTTTGCAGATCAAGGATACAAGATTTCTTACCAAAAAAATAAGAGTGGAGGGCGCGATGCTTGGAAAAGTTCTCCTTAAGCAAAACGTAGATTGGTATGATCCTGATAAGGATGACTTGGTTGCCGAGGTCTCGCTAAAAAAACCGTTAACCGTAGGAAGAGGAAAGATTAAGGTTGGTTTGCTGGACTGTGGGACGAAAAGAAACATTATCAATGAGTTGGTAAAAAGAGGAGTAGAAGTTTCGGTTCTTCCTCATGACTATGATTTCTCCTTAGGAAAACGATTTCACGCCTTGATTGTCTCAAACGGACCGGGAAACCCCAAACGGGCAACTCCAGCAGTAAAAGCAGTACAACAAGCACTACAAAAAAACATCCCGATTTTAGGAATCTGCTTGGGTAATCAGCTATTGACTCTTGCAGTAGGAGGTGACACGAGGAAATTGAAATTTGGCCACCGAAGTCAGAATCAGCCATGTCTGTTGGTTGGAACAAACAAATGTTTCCTCACAACCCAAAACCATGGATACGTAGTAAGCAAAATTCCTAAAGGTTTTAGAGAGTGGTTTGTAAACGCAAATGATCAAACCAATGAAGGGATAATTCATGAAAAGTATCCGATTATGTCGGTACAGTTTCACCCTGAAGCAACTCCCGGACCTGAAGACACTGATTGGATCTTTGATTTTTTTCTAAAAAATGCAAAAGTATAAAAAAATATTGGTTCTTGGGTCCGGTCCTCTTAAAATAGGTCAGGCCGGGGAGTTTGACTATTCCGGCTCCCAGGCAATTAAGGCGCTAAAAGAAGAAGGTATACAGACGGTTCTTATAAACCCAAACATTGCGACGATTCAAACATCGCATGATCTTGCAGATACAGTATATTTTTTGCCAATAACTGAATACTTCGTACAAAAGGTCATAGAAAAAGAAAAGCCTGACGGAATACTCCTTTCTTTTGGCGGACAGACCGCCTTAAACTGTGGAGTAAATCTCTACGAGAGTGGGGTTTTAAAAAAGAATAAGGTTTCGGTCCTTGGCACACCGATAGAGTCAATTATTTTGACAGAAGACCGGAAAAAATTTGCCAATCACCTCCACTCAATCAAAGTGCCTACTCCTAAGAGTTATGCAATTACCTCGACAAAACAGATACAAACTATCCTTCGGAAGCCGGATTTCAACTTCCCTTTTATGGTACGTGCTGCCTATACGCTTGGCGGACAAAAGTCAGGTGTCGCGCGTAATAAAAAACAACTGAAAGAAATAGTCGAAGATGCGTTTTCATTTTCACCACAGGTTCTTATCGAACAATATCTCCATCATTACAAAGAGATTGAGTACGAAGTGGTAAGAGACCCTTATGACAACTGTATTACGGTCTGTAATATGGAAAACATGGATCCCTTGGGAATCCACACAGGAGATTCAGTGGTGGTTGCCCCCAGTCAGACCTTAAATAATTACGAATACCATTTCCTGAGGAAAGTAAGCATCCAGATCGTGAGAAGCTTGGGAATTGTAGGGGAGTGCAATGTGCAGTTTGCGTTGAATCCAAATCCTAAAAACGGACAGATTGAGTTCTATGTAATCGAGGTAAATGCCCGTCTCTCGCGTTCATCCGCACTTGCTTCAAAAGCAACAGGCTATCCCCTTGCATATGTTGCTGCAAAGCTTGCGCTTGGAAAAGGACTTTCTCAAATTACCAATCAGATCACAAAAATTACGCAGACTTTTTTTGAACCGGCGCTTGATTATGTAGTGGTGAAAATCCCCCGCTGGGATATAGAAAAGTTTAAAGGTGCAGAAGAGGATATTGGAAGCGGCATGAAGTCAGTCGGAGAAGTAATGGGAATCGGAAGAACCTTTGAAGAGGCGTATCAAAAAGCAATCCGTATGCTCGATCTGGATCTTGAAGGCGCAACAGTTCGACGCCTTCTTAAAAACGGAAAAACCTTGATTCAACTTCTTCAAAAACCGACTCCAAAAAGAATGTTTGCCCTATCCGAAGCGATTCGAAAAAGAATGAGTGTCGAAAGGATTTACAAATTGACCGGTATTGATCCGTGGTTTTTGTATCGAATAAAAAGAATTGTAGATGAAGAAAAATCAATTCCTTCATCAATCAGTAGACTAACTCCGAAAAAACTAAGAACGTTGAAAGAACTCGGTTTTTCAGACAAATACATTGGCGAACTTGTTGGAACAACCGGATTAAAAATCCGCGCACTCCGAAAAAAGTTCAAAATCATTCCTTCGATCTTTCAGATCGATACACTGGCAGGAGAATTTCCTGCAAGAACTAATTACCTATATCTGACCTATAACGGCACCCACCACGATGTCGAACCGCTTAAAAGAGAAGGAGTCGTAGTCCTGGGAAGCGGACCGTATAGAATCGGTTGCTCGGTAGAGTTTGACTGGACTAGTGTCCGGACCGTTACCGGTTTAAAAAAACATAAAAAAAAGTCAATAATCATAAACTGCAACCCTGAAACCGTCTCAACAGATTACGACATCTCAGACCGTCTATATTTCGAAGAGCTTACGTTTGAAAGGATTGCAGATATTTACGACTTTGAAAATCCGGGAGGAATCATACTATCAGTAGGAGGACAGACTCCCAACAACAGAAGCGGCTCGCTAAAGGAGTACGGATGTAAAATTCTGGGGACAGAACCAAAAAATATCGAAAGAGCTGAAAACAGATCTCAATTTAGCAAACTACTAGACAAGCTTGAGATTATTCAACCCGCATGGGACAAGTTCACAAATACGGAAACCGCTCTAAGATTTGCTGAGAAGGTTGGATATCCGGTCATTATGAGACCGTCCTATGTATTGTCGGGTACGCTAATGCGTATTTGCCACAACAAGGCCGAACTTTCTAAATATCTTAAAAAAGCAACAGTCATCTCCAAAGAGTATCCGTTAACTCTTTCAAAATTTGTAGTGGATGCAAAAGAAGTTGAGTACGATGCGGTTGCTCAGAACGGAAAAGTACTAATCGGCCTTATATCAGAACACATAGAAAACGCAGGAGTCCATTCGGGCGACGCAACAATCGTCTACCCCGCACAAAAAGTTTATCTGGAGACTCAAAGAAAAATAGAAGATGTAGGAAGAAAATTAGCAAAAGAGCTTTCAATCAGTGGTCCGTTTAACATTCAGTTTCTTGCAAAAGAAAATCAGATCTCCGTTATTGAGATAAACCTGAGATCATCACGCACTTTTCCTTTCTTAAGCAAAGCAAGCGGAATTGATCTTATCGAGCTTTCAGTTGACGCATTCTTCAACAGCGCAAAACCCGCAAACTTTACACCACCACGCTCAATAATCGTGAAGGTCCCCCAATTCTCTTTTGCACGATTAACCGGAGCCGATCCGCTACTACACGTTGAAATGGCATCAACGGGAGAGGTTGCTTGTTTTGGAGAAGATTTGGAAGAAGCATACTTCAAAGGAGCGCTTGCCGTAGGAGACACGATTCCCAAAAAAGGGATCTTCATAAGTATTCAGGGAAGCAGAAACAAAGAAGATTTCTTAGCCTCGGTCAGAAAACTTAAAAAACTTAAAATTCCGCTCTATGGAACCGAAAAAACAAACAAATTTTTAAACAACAATGGAATACCGTGCAATCACGTACACAAAATACATGAGTCAAAAAAACTTAACGTATTGCATCTTTTTCAGCAAGGAAAAGTCGATCTGGTAATAAACATCGTCAATACCGATGCTCGGAAGGATGTCGATGACTCTTCACAGATGAGAAGAGCGGTTATTGATCATAATATTACCCTTTTAACAGACTTTAAAAAAGCAAAACTATTTGTGAACGCATTACACGATAAGGAGCTCTCTGACTTACAGATCAAGTCTTGGGATGAATATCTGGGAAAGCCGTAACTTTTGTGTTATACTAGTTGGTGGTCTAGGAAAACTTCTATGAAAAAAACCTACTCAGACACAATCATCATTAAACTCGGGGGATCGCTCATCGTCCCCAACGGAGGGCTTGATGTCGAGTACATCAAACGGTTTCAAGCCTTGATTAGAAAACAAATCGCCGAGAAAAACCGGCGTTTTTTTTTATTTATAGGAGGAGGAAGACTTTCCCGTCATTATCGTGATGCTGGCGCCGAAGTCACCGGCCATAAACTTCCGCCTGAAGAACTTGACTGGCTCGGCATTCATGCCACGAGACTCAATGCTCAACTCTTCCGCACGATCTTCATGGACATTGCGCACCCCAACATCATTATCGACTACGACACGATTCAAAAAACCGACAAGCCCGTTCTTATTGCAGCAGGTTGGAAACCCGGATGGTCCACAGACTATGATGCGGTGGTACTGGCGCAGGACTACAACATAAAAACCCTTGTCAAAATGAGTAATACGGATTACGTATACGACAAGGATCCCAACTCACATACCGATGCAAAACCCTTTAAAAAGCTCAGCTGGGATGAGTATCTCGGAATGGTAGGTGAAGCATGGACACCGGGAAGAAGCCTTCCCGTTGACCCTGTCGGTGCAAAACTTGCGAAGGAACAGGGCGTCAAGGCAATCTACGTAAACGGAAAAGACCTCGCAAACGTAGAAAAAGTCATCAATCAGGAAGACTTTGTCGGCACGGTCCTCGAATAACCTCATTCTACCTTGACTTTACCCTCCTTTTTTACTAAAATACTATTTACATGCGAATATCCTTTGCATGAAGGCACTATTGGAAGCTACAAAACCGCTCTCCTAACAGCCTCCATGAAATAAAATAAATCCAATAGTCAAAAACAGCATTTTTTTAATGTCTGCTTTTTGCGGATTCTTTTCGAAGGAAAAAGTATGGGTGTACTTTGGCTAGGGCCTGTAGTTCAGCTGGCTAGAACGTCGCATTTGCAATGCGAAGGTCACCGGTTCGAGTCCGGTCAGGTCCACCCGTTCGTTGCTTCGCGCCTCAGGGCAAGCTCTTAACTTTGAGAGTTTACCCTGAAACTACGAAGTAGTTGAAGGGCTCTTTGACATTTAAGGTCTTTTTAAAAGTAATAGCAAGTATCCCGACGTAACGTCGGGAACATCAATAACTAATAAAAGAGACGGAAGATTTAATGCCATTGGCGGATGCCTTGGCAGTTTGAGCCGATGAAGGACGTGTGATTAAGCACGAAAACAACGGTGAGCCCTTAATCAGGCGTTACCAGCCGTTGGTTTCCGAATGGAGCAATCCCGGTCGCGCAAGCGACTGAGCCTGTGTTGCGCTGGAAATTTCAAGAAACCAAGTAACAAGAAACAAACAATTTTCAATAAATCAAGCGCCAATGTCTCAAACATTGTGATTTGGAATTTGTTTGGATACTTGTATCTTGTACCTTGGAGCTTCTTGTGCAATACAGGTGGGGAACCCGATGAACTGAAACATCTAAGTAATCGGAGGAAAAGAAATCATATGATATTCCGGTAGTAGCGGCGAGCGAAAACGGAAAAGCCTAAACCAAAATTTATTTTGGTGTTGCGGGTCCACAGTAGGGAGTAGAGCAGGATAGGAAAATGTTTTGGAAAAAACAACCACAGAAAGTGACAGTCTTGTATCCAAAATCTAGCTTTACCCTGGTGGGTTACCCAAGTACCACGAGGCACGGCAAACCTTGTGGGAAACCGGGTCGGTCACGATCCAAGGCTAAATACTCAAACTGACCGATAGTGAACTAGTACCGTGAGGGAAAGGTGAAAAGTCCCCCTGGAGGGGAGTGAAATAGAACCTGAAACCAATGGCTAACAAACAGACAGAGTCGAGCTTAGCTCGATGATGTCGTGCCTATTGAAGAATGAGTCAGCGAGTGTCCGGAGATTGCATGTTTAACCACTTTTTGTGGGAAGGCGTAGCGAAAGCAAGTCTTAAAAGGCGATTTTGCAATTTCCGAACGACCCGAAACCAGGTGAGCTAACCATGAGCAGGGTGAAGCCCCGCGAAAGCGGAGTGGAGGCCCGCACCCGTTGCCGGTGAAAAGGCATGGGATGACTTGTGGTTAGAGGTAATATGCCTATCGAACCTGGAGATAGCTGGTTCTCCCCGAAATATATTTTGGTATAGCCTCTTGTTTTATTCATGGGGTAGAGCTACTAGATGATTTCAGGAGCCTTTGGCGACTGGAACCAACTAAACTCCGAATACATGATGTAATGACAAGGGAGTCAGTCCTACCGGGATAAGCCGGTATGGGCAAAAGGGAAACAACCCAGATTCCCAACTAAGGTTCCTAAATGATTTTTTAGTGGAAAAGGCCGTTTGTTTTCCAATACAGCAGGTAGGTTGGCTTAGAAGCAGCCACCCTTTAAAGAGTGCGTAACAGCTCACCTGAATAGCCCGCTTTGCGGGAGGAGAACAGGCGCCGAAAATGAACGGAGCTTAAATTATCTACCGACGTTGGAAGTAATTTATTACGGTAGGGGAGCATTCTGTTTTCGATAAAGGTAAACTGTAAGGTTTGCTGAAGGAAACAGAAGAGAGAATGCTGACATGAGTAGTGTCTCTGAACGTGAAATTCGTTCACGCCGAAAACCCGAGGTTTCCTCAGCAACGCTAATCGGCTGAGGGTTAGTCGGATCTAACCGGATTTGGTTTACAAATTCGGGATGTACAAGCTGTTAATATTCAGCTACTGTGTAATATGCGTTATTACTTGATTGATGACGAAGTGTGCCAAACCAGGCCTTCTATATGGGGGTTTAAGCAGCGAGTTCCGCCAACTGGCGGAGATGAGCTGTTAATGCGATTGTGTCGCAAGATATGAGAGCTGGTGGGTGTACGTTTCCGGGAAAAGTCAGTCAAGGAGTGTGTTATACATCCGTACCGCAAACCGACACAGGTGGGTTGGTCGAGTAGACCAAGGCGTTTCGAGTAATGGTGGTTTAAGGAACTCGGCAAAAAATCTGAGCGTAAGCTATGCAAGAAGCTCTGCCCTCTTTCGAGAGGGTTTCAACAAAAGACTATCAACCGACTGTTTAGCAAAAACACAGGTTCCTGCAAACCCGAAAGGGCATGTATAGGAGCTGAAACCTGTCCAGTACTGGTAAGTTAATTGCTGTGGCTGATCACATTTATTGTGTTAGGTCGCGGTACAAGCTCCAGTGAACGACAGCTCTAACCCTGAGAGTTCTAAGGTAGCGTAACCCCTTGCCGGGTAAGTTCCGGCCCGCATGAAAGGTTTAACGAGTTGATAACTGTCTTGAACCGCTGCTCGACGAAATTGAAATGGCTGTGAAGATGCGGCCTACTTGCACCAGGACAAAAAGACCCCGGGAGCTTTACTGAAACTTGACATTGAGGATGAATTTTCAATTGTTTAGCAATAGGAGGGAGACTTCGGTCGCAAATGAAAGACCTCTCTTTGTCTATTCAAAATCTTATTTTCGCAAGAGAAAACAGTGTTAGGCGGTCAGTTTGGCTGGGGCGGCCTCCTCCAAAAAAGTAACGGAGGAGCGCAATGGTCGGCTTACTACGGATGGAAATCGTAGTGTAAGTGCAAACGCATAAGCCGGCTTAACTGTGAGAATGACTATTCGAACAGATGCGAAAGCAGGCGTTAGTGATCCCCCAATCCGCTGTGATTGCGGATGGGGCTTAACGGATAAAAGCTACCCCGGGGACAACAGGCTAGTCGCGCCCGAGAGTTCAAATCGACGGCGCGGTTCGGCACCTTAATTTACATCGGGGTGTGGTAGAAGTAATTCTATTAGTTTGTTGTACACATATAATCAGCTCATAACGGTGAACTCCTAATTGCTATACAATGATAGTAATGGACAACACCGTGGGAAGTCTGACAGAAGAACAAAAGTCCATTCTTATTGGCTGTCTCTTAGGAGATGGTACGATGAGAAAAAAGACAAACGCTCATATAGAGATCAATCATAGTTTTGCCCAAAAGGCATTAGTTGATTGGAAGTATGAGAAATTAAGAAATTTGGTAATTACGCCACCGAAATGGAGAAAAGGAAACGGTACAAGAGAAGCATATAGATTTGCTACTCGAAGTTTACCCTGCCTTACTCCATTATATGAATGGTTTTACATCAATAAACGAAAAGTAATTCCAAATAATCTTAGTCTCAACCCTCTAATATTAGCTTTATGGTTTATGGATGATGGATCTAAAAGTCGATCGTCTATTTATCTAAATACTCAGCAGTTCAGTAAAAACGAACAAGAGTTTCTTATTAAGTTACTTAAACAGCAATTTAATATAGAATCAACCTTAAATAAAGACAAAATTTATTTTAGGATCAGAGTCAGAACAGAGAGTATTAGAAGCTTCATTAATCTTATTAAACCGTTTGTCTTAAGAGAATTTACATATAAATTCCCTTCTGTCTTGACCCCGTAACGACTTGTCGTAAAGCGCTAGGCGCATGACAGAGTTCTCAAATTTTTGAGAGCTAACACGCTGACTCCTACTCTTTTAATTCTATGGAGGATTAAAAGACAAGAGGAAGAAGGTATAGTCTAAACTTTCGAGACAATCGAAAGATCGATAGCGATGTCGGCTCAACGTATCCTGGAGGTGTAGTAGCTTCCAAGGGTCGGGCTGTTCGCCCGTTAAAACGTTACGCGAGCTGGGTTCAGAACGTCGTGAGACAGTTCGGTCTCTATCCGGTGCAAGCGCATTGACTTTTGAGAGGGATTCTCCCCAGTACGAGAGGACCGGGAGGAAGAGATCCCTGGTGTACCAGTTGTACTAAAAGTGCATCGCTGGGTAGCTATATCTCTTTGTGATAAGCACTGAATGCATCTCAAGTGCGAAGCACACCTCAAGATGAGAAGTCTTTAAGCTTACCAGTAGATCACTGGTTTAATAGACTCTAGATGTAAGTACCGTAAGGTATTCAGTCGAGGAGTACTAAGTAGCGTGTCTTCCGTCTCTTTAATTAGTTATAAAGCTATCGCTTTAAAAAGACCCTTAAATTTGTTGTTTAGAATCTACAGACAATAGAGTAATTCTTTGCTATAGTTTCTCCGTGAATAAAATTTACGCTTTTATTGACAGCCAAAATCTGAATCTTGGTATAAAAAACCAGGGATGGATCTTAGATTTTGCACGTTTCAGAATATATCTCAAGGACAAATACAACGTAAGCAAAGCTTTTCTCTTTATTGGGTATATGCCTAAGAATAAAAAACTATATAAGCTATTACAGTCTTATGGATACAAGCTTGTTTATAAACTGGTTTTTGAATCAAAAAGAAAATCTAACCCGATTAAAGGAAATGTAGACGCTGAATTGGTACTCAATGCAATGATAGAGTATCCTCATTATGAGAAAGCAGTCATTGTTACTGGTGATGGCGATTTTTATTGTTTAGTTGAATATTTAAAGAAGCAAAAGAAACTTGCTCGCGTAATCGTTCCAAATCACTATAGATATTCAGCGCTACTTAGAGAATTTATTAAAGACATTGATTTTATGAATGGGTTGAAGAAGAAATTGCGCATTAAAAAAGAGGGGCATTAACCTTCGGACAAAACCTTAGGTGTGTCCCCCCATCGTGATAATGATAGTATATCACCCCTTCAATCCTATTTCAATAGCCTATCCACAACATTATTCCTAAATACTGAATGCTAAATGCTAACCCTATTTACTCCCTTAAAAAGACCTTAATGTTTTACGAAAATTGTTTTATTTTTGTAATTGAAGTTCACCTTGAATCTGTCAAAAAAACCTACTTGACCAAGTACACCATAACTATTAGTAGATATTTCATTTGAAAAGAATACCGGTGTATTATAGAAGTAATTTTTCACTCCTATTTCTAGTGCGCCAAGATAGCTAGTAAGTTTCTTGCCTTTCCCTATACCGCTAAATGCATCTTTCTTTAGTTTATTAATGTCTATCTCTAGAAGTGAAGCTATGTCTGTATGAAAAATGCAGAAATCAGCGCCAGAATCAACTAGTGCGAAATATCCGAATTCAATCTTATCCTGCTTTAATGTGATATCAATTATTGGTCGGTAAAAGTTCCCCGCTTTTTTGTACTTGTACTTAATATTCATGTAGAGTTAGCCGAAGTAGGGAAGATTTTCTTGTGGGACTCTAAACAAGAGAGGCTTTAAAAATCCTTTCTTTTTAGCTTTTTCAAAAACAACCTTGGCGGTTTTTCCATCTGCGATTACCGTCTTTTCATCTTCTTTTAGCGCTATCCACTGACCTTTGTACTTTTTATATATCTGCGTCCAATCAATTGCCATATATTGATATTGTACCTCAGAATAGATCATATGCAAATTTTAGACTTGTTCAATTTAAAATCTATCGCCTATTCACCACATTATTCCTAAATACTAAATGCCAAATGCTGAATATTTATGTCATTTACTCCCTTAAAAAGACCTTAATGTCGCAAAACCACTTCGAAACGAATTTCATCATTTTCACAACTTGACAATCGTTTATTTTCCTCCTAGTCTTAATTTGAGCTATGAATAAAGCTCTTATTTGTACCGAGTGTAACAAAAATGTGTCTGTCCATGGCCATTTTTGTGACTCCTGTTATAAGGAAACGAAAATATGTCGAAGGTGTCAACAACGTAAAAGTATTTTTGAGTTTGAAAAGAACCAGAAGAGCATAGCTGGTAAAGTATCTCGAAGGGGAGAATGCAGAGTCTGTCGTAAGTGGAAACTTTCAATAGCTAATAAGGTAAGAAGGGAGTTTGAAAAAATAAATCTACCACCACCTCTAGGTGAACCCTTTCATTGTCCTGTTTGCGATCACACAATAATCAGACAATTTAAAAACGACGTTGTATTAGACCATTCCCACACCACTGGCGAGATACGAGGATGGCTTTGTAGAATGTGTAACAATAGTATAGGGATGATGAATGACGATGTTCCTACGCTAAAAAGGGCAATTAGATGGCTGGAAGGGTCATTACAGAAGTAACTGATTCCAATCTTCTTCGTGCTACCTTACAGTACTCACTGGATATTTCACTACCTATATATTTTCTATCATTTATAGTGGCCATTTTTGCTGTAGTCCCACTTCCCATAAACGGATCATAAACAAGGTCTCCTTTATTACTCCAAGATACTATATGGTCTTGTGCTAATTTTTCAGGAAATATTGCAGGGTGTTCGTGGGCAATTTTGTCGCTTGCAGAATGCCCTTTTCCTATTAAGTACTCCCAAACATTTGTTCTTCTACCATACTTAGAATATCCACCCCGTTTAAGTCTCAACAATGAGCCGTTATGTAGTCGTTTCGTACCCGAATCGCCATTTCGAGCTTCCTTATTCTCTCTGTCAACGATAGGATTTATAGTTTTTGGTTTACCCTTGCTGAGGACAAACATATATTCAAATGTTTGCCAATATGTTTTGTTATTCCCGACTGCACCTCTTGGTGGTTTAAGATATATCATAGTGTCAAAAAGATCAAAACCAACGTCTTTAAAGTGTAGAGCCTGTTTGAAAGATGTCCCAGTTTCATTACCCTTAATCGTCTGATCTCCAACCACCCACACAACGACACCACCTTTTTTAGTAACTCGATACAATTCTTTAGCTATAGATTCAAATTCGCTAAAGGAGTTACCACTATAACTTCGCATGTCATCATATGGTGGTGAAGTTACTGTCATGTCAATAAAATCATCTGACATTTTTGACATAGTATCTAGGCAATTTTCGTTATAAATATAATTCAACCTTAGTTTATTTCGTTTTATCTTTTTAACATACTTATGTCCATTTACTTTTTTGCTTGTTTTTTTTTGGATTTGGTGCCGATCTAAAGATGTTATGACTTGAAGATTGCTCATAATGTCATGGTATCATACTTCTAACTCTCTTTTTAATTCAATTAAGGTCAGCACTAATTATATTTTGTCTAATTAAATTGGTCTATGGATTATAAGCCTAAATTTTTATTTAGGCTCAATTTGTTTTGAGGGGGATTATCCTTTAATTTGAAATCATATTTACTTTTAAAATTTCTTGTATAATGGCAAGGCGGAACTGAGCGTACATTGCATTGAGTGCCGTACGCTCAGTTCTCCTCATGCATTACTCAACTTCTGCATCCTTGGCGTTCTTTTTAACCAAGTCTATTGAATCACGCACGCCTTGAACGCTATAATACGCTTCACTCCAGCATATATCACGTCCATTCGTGGACACGAATACCCAATAAGGGTATCCATTTTTCGTCCACCTTGTTTGAAATTTCATAAAACTCCTTTCTAGTACTTCAACTTGTAATGTTTGGACGTACCGAAAACCAATATATATGGTGTCGCCTCACCTTGTCAAGCACTAATCGCAGCATTTTGCCGTATCAAACTCTATATAAACTGTATCACATGTAAATTTAGCCTCAAAATTTTATTTTGATATAAAAAAGGTGCTGTTTTGCCAAAATTTTTTTGAACAAAATAGTCTTTTTAGCTCTTTGTAAAAGGAAAAAAATCAATTTTCCTCAATTTAATTTTTAAAAAATGCTTTCCTGTTTTTTTAGCGGTTAAATTATAGGTTTTCATTGTTGGGAGACCATATTCGTTTCTTATATATAGATCTAGGGCGTTTGGTTGTAAAATGGAAGATTATTCGGCTGTATTTTATTTGATATAATCTGGGTATGGTTGATGCTCCTGAAAGACCGCGGCCTCCGCAGGCAAGAAAGATTCCTAGAGAACAGACAGAACATTTTGATAGAGAAGGATTTTCCGGTGATATTTATGTTAAGGAAGATGATGGGGTAGGCTATAACGCGCTTGGGGTTGATGTTCACGGAGCTCATCCTCTCAAAGAAATCAAAAGCGGAACCCGATCTTACTTAGTGATGGAAGGAACAGGAAACTTTCACTTTAAACGGTGAAATTCATGAAGTCAAACAAGGAGATCTTTTTGTTGTTCCGGAGGGTGGAAAGTATGAATACGAAGGAACGATGAAGCTCTTCGAATTCAATGTCCCTGGCGACACTACAGACGAAACCCTAGAGAAGTAGCCTCTATTAACATCTACCCTCTACCTGGGCCCTCACCGTATTCAAAAACTCTTTCTACATTAGTTCTTGGCGTGCGCTTACACCAATAATTTTCTCCTTTTTTCAGCACGGATCTTCTTGGACCTTTTTCAAGCTGTCTGGCAATTAGGGGAAGAACCAAATCGGGGTCCTCATGGAATTCCCGAAAACTTAAACTATACGCACCATTTCTAATTGAACCGACGTCATCATGCAATGTGTTACGAGGTGTATAAGTAGGACTTGTAGTAAATTCGATCGTCCTTCCATCAAACGAAACTATTTCTGGTGGGACTTCAACGGTGCTAAAAGCTCTTTTATAATAATACTTTCTCATGAATCTTTCTTCTTCAGGCGTGAGTTCAAGCTTATTACCCCATTCAAGTGCAAAATTGGTACCACTACCTACCGGAGTAATAGTTAGCCTACTTACCCTTGCCGTTTGAATTTCAGGTGACCCCTGTTTGACTTCTTTTAGCACTTTTGTTAAAAGTTCTATAGAACGGCGAGCAATCTTTGCTTTTTCCTCCATAACTTCTCTTTCTCTTTGTTCCTTAGATCTTCTTACGGAATCTTCAAACCTTCGCACATCAGCATGAATTCTTGCCCATTCTCTTTCCTGAGCTTTTCGCTTTTCCTCGTCTTCTTGAATTTGTCTTATCCTTTTCCAAGTTTCATTTGACATACCTATAGTATTATACCCGGTTTTGTTAAATTGATGAAGAGAAATGAAGTATTAAAATTTTAGCCGTGATACGGAGGAGTCATTGGAGCACGTGGGTCAACGCGTATCATACCATGATCTACGTCTACCAACCTTGGAGCTAGCGGATCCTTAAGCATCATGCCATGATCCACGTCTGTCCAATAAGGTTCAAGTCTTTGTGGCGGGTTTGCAGGAATCAAAGGTCTCGGCTGTGGTCCAGCAGGTCCTATAAAAATTGGGCGCATAGTTGTTCTAGCAGGCTCGCTAGTTGTTCCTTCACTTGCAAGCTCTCTGTCGTCATACGTTATATTCGGCAATTCACCCGCGCATTTTTTAAGGTCCTCCGGTGAAATATAATATTCACCTCTACCGGGTGACATGGAAGAACGACGTCTACTCGTTCGTGTCAATTTAGGACCTTTGACCTCTCCAGACGTAAGACTTCTAAGATTTATTCTGGTTCCTCTTTCGGACTCATTCGCCATAGCTATAGTATTATACTCCATTTTTGGAAATTAATAGAAATTACTTAGTTTTTCTTACTATCTTCAAATACTCCTCGACGTTGATTTTTAAAGTTCTCAAATTATTCTTAATGATAAAAACCGGGAGACTTTTGTACATGGGAAGTACAATCGGTCTTTTTAGTCCAACCTTCCAATAAATTCTATGATCACCTTTCTGTCTAACATACTTGCAACCAACTTTAATTAGAAATCGCTCAAAAACCCTCCATGAAACTCTGGTCAAGTAGGGCATTTCAGTTTAGAGAGACTGGCACGGAGAAAGTTTCAGTTTTTTGCGAGATAACATGAGGCGGAACAAATCCTTTATTTCTTTCCTGCCACCCGAGTTCTGTCAGAACCTGTTTAAATGTACCTTTTTCTGAGATCTCTTCAAAAAATAACTCGATTGCCTCGTTGAAGCTTTTTTTAACACCAGAAAATGTATCCGAAACGGTAGAAAGATCCAATGCGGGAGTATAAGCAATAAAGCTTTTTCCCTCCTTAAAAACTATAACGGGTAAAGAATACTTCATTGACATTTTACGTTTGGCCATATGCCATATTTTACTCCAATGTCATTCATAAGTAAATTTTAAATTTTCCAAAACAAAGATCAATAGACTATAATCGACTTTATGAAACGGAGTCGATCAATTTCTACATCAGAAGCAATATTGCACATCGCCGTAAATTTCGGAAGAATTGCGAGATATCTGGAGCAGAATAACGAGAAGAGGGTCAAATTGTTTCTAAGTGATTGCGATGGATATCTAAATCAAATAAACGGCAGAAATATTCCCAGCACTCTTCAAAAGACCTACGAAATAACTCGTAATCTCGCAAATAAAAAGATTTACCGATCAAAAGAGGATTTGATCGATCAATACTATACCTGGGCTAACATCCTCACTCACCGCGCCCGTCTATTCAAATAATAACTGTAAATCATACTTCTCTTTTTGAGGATCAATTGACGTTTCAAGGTCGGATTGCTAAGATAATCTCTGTGAAAGATCGAGTTGATGGGGATCATGCAAACAGAGTAGAGACTATCGCTTCTGAGCTTGCTCCAAGGAAACTTACACCTAAAGTCCTCCGCCAAATAGACATGCTGAGAAAAAGAGTGGTAACGCTTACTAAAGATGACGGCCCTTCCACGCTACAAGGAGTAGTATATGGTTTTGCAGAAGACATGATGAACACTCGATGCGGGGCTATAAAAGACGTACCTCGAGCTATTGCTGGCGCTATAACTCATCGACTTAACGTTCTTTTAGACTTAGAGCCTGCGCAGATACGATTTATGTTGTCTTCTGCGCTTGGCATGCACGCAGATCTCGAAGATAAGTCTCGTGCTACTTCTGAAAAAGAAGCACTTGAAGGTAATCCTAAATTTAAAACTGAATATGAAAGGTGGGCTCGCATTCATGAGGAACGCGCTATAACTATCAGAGCTTTGAGGACTCGTCTCCACGAACCTGTCTCTACATCCACGCCAGCTCAACGCGCCTAAAGAAATCTCATTGATTTTTAAAAAAAGAGTACTACAATATGCTAATGTCTGTAGAAAACAAAAGTCCTGCCGTTAGATTTGGGGAGACTGTTGGTGGTGGTGCGATGAGATTATTCGCACCTACAGTGTTCCAAGAAAACAGAGGAGAAATCAACAAGGTCGAAGACGAATCTAATAGATATTTGTTAAATGAATCGCAAAACGCTGCCCATGTAGGTGAAGGCGTATCTATTTTGTTCTTTTCAACCGGACATTGGGTAAGCGGAATTGTAATTTACATGCTTGGAAGAACTTCCAATCTAGCCGGTCAGACCATTGCACGTCGGATGGTAAGAAGACAGGATAAAAGAGAAGCTTCAGTAATGTCCAGATGCGGCGTAGGCTAATTAGCGGGTGCCGTAGATAGCCATATGACGGTTACTCACAACCTCAACATGAAAATTTGCAAATCCCAAACCATCCAGTTGGGATCTCACTTCTTCCGGTCTATAAGCTGCTTTCAAGGATGCATAAAAGTCTTTCCGCATGAGTCTGGGATCGCCTTTGTGTTCTTTTACCATCTTTTTTGCAACTCTTCTACTTGGCGGGCGCGTAAGATCCATAGCGAAAAAAGGGCTGCCATATTTTAAAAATCTTACAGCTTTCCACAAATCCAGTGGTTTTTTTAGATGATGAAGAGCGCTATTGCAGATTATGGCGTCAAACTTTTCGTCATCAAAATTCATATCTCCTATCATCTGTTGTTCAAATCTTACTCTTTCAGAAAGACTTTCAGCTTCCACAGCTTCTCTTGCCAGCTCAAGCATGGGAGCTGAGCCGTCTATTCCGATAATTCTTGCGTCAGGATAACGTTTTGCGAAACGTCTTGTTGGATCAGCGTCTCCACATGCTATGTCAAGCACCAAGCCTCCACTAAAATCAGGAAAAGTAGCTGTAAATAAATCTACAAAGCGGTTATGACTAAGAGAAAAGTCGGATTCAGCATAAGCTTTAGCTTGTGTTACCGCATCCATCAACTGTCGTCTTTCAGGTGTCCTTCTCATAAAGTGTTATTATATCAAATAAGTTTCTTTTTATGCTTTCCCAGCAATCCGTTGTCCTAAAGAATTAATTGTATTCCGGGGGGGTATGATCGGGGTGCCGTTCTATTCGACTCCACAATCGATACATATTACGTCGACCTCTTCTGTTTAGCGTCTGAAGTATGATAAATGTTCCGAAAAGCGCAACAGCTACTCCCGTTTGAATTTTACCCATCGTCTCATTGCCAATGGTAAAGTCGGTATAGGCATTGAAGCCAAATAGTAAACTCAGTGGTAAAGTGACATTCCGTCCTGCTCTGTAAAATCCTACACGGGAGCGCATCTCTTCGTACCTGTCATGATCCAGTTCGTGAGGGGTAAGAAATTGATCGGACTGTCTCAATCGCTCTCTTCGTTCTTTCCAAAACATATATCGTTTTAAAGTATTATCTAATTATTTTTTTATCTATGCGGGGGGGGCTTTTCTACAAGGAGGAAAGTAGAGTAATCAGGTGTTTTTAACTTCTTCCTAAACTTTTCATCTACATCCACTGATTTGTAAGGTACTCCTGCTAAGAAAAGGTCACTTGAGGAAACGTGCTGAGCAGACCCAACCCCTTGGAAAATAAGTGGCCAAAAAAAGCCTCGACCCCCTGGTCCTAAAACCCGGTAACCCTCCTGTAGAAGTATAGAAATTTCTTCTTTCCTTAGAAACTCAGGAGCCGAATGTACAGCAAATAACACTTCGAATGAATCATCTTTAAATGGCAGAAATCCTTGAGCAAGGGCTGCAACAGCCTTTCTTGTTTGGTTCGTATCTAAGTATAAATTCGTTACCTTTGTAGGATCCGGAACTATAGTAGCGTCCGAAAGATGAGGATTAACATTTACTACCTCTACATTCGGATTCATTGACTGAAGCTTACGCGCAAACGACTCTTCGGTTCCGGAACCTAGTTCTAGAACTAAACCTTTCATACGTGACCATTCGATAGGGCGCAGCCCGAAAATAGCTTCGTAATCTCTCACTCCAAAATCGCTTGTTCTGGGTATTAAAGCTCTATTTAGAGCTCCGCTTCGCTCTGCCATATGATATTATATCACATTAAGACCTATAGCAATGGACTGAACTAAAAATGGTATAATTGTTCTATGAAAAACCCGAAACTTGTTGAACCTGATATAAAGTATCAACAAAGCTATCTTGAAGCATTAAACGAATATCAAGACGGGGGAAGATTCGGAGATTTGCCGCTAGACTTCATAAAAAGAAACTTCGAGACGTACTTAGATTATTTAAAAGGTAGAAAATATGGAAAAGGGTTACCTGAAGGGTGGGTAGCAGAAACTGGATATTGGCTAATAGATGAGAACGAAGTAATTGGCCTATTAAGAATAAGGCACGAGTTGACAGATGAGTTAAAAAAGGATGGTGGACATATCGGCTACGACATTCGGCCATCCAAAAGAAAACAGGGATACGGCAAGAAAATCTTAGAGCTTGGATTAATAAGAGCTAAGGAGCTCGGTATTAAAAAGGCTCTTATTACCTGTAACTTTGATAACCCCGCTTCTAAAAAGATAATTGAAGCCAATGGCGGAAAATTTGAAAATAAGGTTGAGATCGGACAGGGTAAACCTGCAAAACTCCGCTACTGGATCTCTGTAGCGTAAATGGTAAATAGGGCATTGACACAGGCTTTTTTTCTGTTATTATTCCCAACATGAGCATTGCAAGAGAACGCAGTGGGGGAAGACCACCTACAATATCTCAATTATGGGCAATGAAAGACGAGCTCACTACTTTACCAGGTCCCCAATTACTTGCGGCCTTTGACGTTATTCATGACTTCATCGACACGAAATTAAATACAGGCCGGATACGCGTTGCAGAATTTAAACCAGACGGCTCTATAAGTGTAAATGAGGAAGCAAAACAAGCAATACTCATGTTATTTCCGATCGCTCCAATGACCGAAGGTCAAACAGGACCTTTTTATTGGAGAGATAAAGTCCCTCCAAAATTGGATTTTGTCGATGGAGTACGCATAGTCCCGGGGTCATATGTGCGGTGGGGCTCTCACCTTGAACCTGGTGTTGTTGTCATGCCCAATAGCCATATAAATATCGGTGCATTTGTAGGAAAGAATACTATGGTGGATACGGCTACCACGGTTGGTTCATGTGCTCAAATTGGCGCAAACGTCCATTTATCCGGAGGAGTTGGAATTGGGGGAGTATTGGAACCCGCTCAAGCTGCACTGGTTATGATAGGCGATAATGCTTTTATAGGAGCTCGAAGCGAAGTCGCAGAAGGATGCGTTGTTGAAGAAGGCGCTGTGCTCAGTATGGGATGCTATATGGGTCAATCGACAAAAATCTACGATGCAAGAAGTGGAGAATTACTAAAGCCAGGCCGCATTCCGGCAAGAGCAGTAGTGGTCCCCGGAACTCTTCCCAGTGAAGACGGTACTCATGGCACCTATGCGCTTATAATCAAAAAAACTCGAGACGAGGGAACTGATGCAAAAGTAGCTCTTAACGAAGCTCTTCGTTAAATCCAAACCTTCTTCTGGATAAATCTATGATTGGCCCTACTTGACTGGCTATATAGATATGGTATGATACGTACACAATGCTACTGGAAGGAAGAATTGCAAGAAGAAGAATCCTGAAGCAAACCGAAAGAGTCAGGGAAAAAATTACAGAGAGAGTTAATCCTACAGTTTTAGACGCAGATTCTATTCAGAGACAAGTTCTCGGAAACGGATTTTTCATGATTCCTGCGGGTACCACGGTTTTGGTAGACACCAACGTTTCAAAACTCAAAAAAAGACAGACCACTCCTTTACTAGGTGAGCTCACCTTAGAATCTGATCTTAACTGTGAAGTATACGGTTGGGATCGAAAACAATTAAGTGCTAAAGCTCCAGACGGCTCCGCTACCTTATCTGTAGGCTTATCTTCGCCTCAAACGAGAGAATTAGATGAAAATACAAAGGAAGTCCGCGCCCTATTAGGAGCGCTTTATGACAAGCATGGTCTGAAGCCGGATGAAGAGACAGACAAAGCAGAAGATTTGTGGTATGAGCTTAGAAAAAAAATGAAAGTCGAACTTGCAAGATTGACACAGGAAACCATAAGAAAAAATCCAACCTTGGTAGAATTTCTTGGTAAAACTCGCCTTGACCCTTCACGGATTAGAGAATTAACTTTTGAGGTTGCCACTTCCTACCGCGCCGAACTTCCCGGAGTCCTTTAAACTTTAAGAATTAATGTCCTAGCGGTCTCCTTCTTACGGGTGAGGGTTTGGGGTATTCAGTATTCTTTCTTCTGATTTCGTCTCTCATTCCATCAGACATCGGACGATGAAGGGGTGGATGAGTAAACGGACCAAAAGGTCTGTAGAAAGGACGAGGTCTTTCTGTATTTGCCATTGACACAGTATAACTTAAAGAGTCTTCATTTCAATTGATTTCCATTCCGTCATTCTGGTAAGCGAATAATATGAGCGCATCCAGAATCGATTCTGGGCAGAGCTCGCCTCACTGGAACTTTGGCGAAGCGGGCCAGAATGACTATTCACTTCGCTAACACTTCTTCTTTGTTATCTTTTGATATAATCTTCGTTATGCAAAGTTTTTTTGATCTTCTTAAAAAACCTTTTATTTACTTAAAAAGTCTTCTCGTTAAACTCCTCGAATTATTACATATTAAATTTCTTTTTCATTCCGAAAAAAATAGAGCAACTACATTTTTTACTTTTTTATCAATCATTCTTTTTATTTTTCTACTTATTCCGGTAGAAGCAGACCAATACGATATACCTGAAGTAAAAGGCGCAAGCACCGAAGTCACCCCAACACCAACGCACACACCCACTCCAACACCAACACCAAAGGCAAAAGTAACTCCGACTCCGACCCCAACTACAGCTCCTATTGCTCCAACCGCCACCCCAACTCCAACTCCTACACCAGGATCTTCTTCCTCTGGCAATTCGAGCTCTTCTACTAATCCCACTACAACGCTTACTATAAATCTGAGTGTCAAAACATCCACCTGTGCTGCGGCTTTGTCAGACCCAGGGAAATTCAATTTATTAATTGATGGAGAAATAAAAGGTGATGGTGCAAACAAAGGAGATGAAGGGTCTACCGGAGCCGTCACGGTTTCGCAAGGAAACCATACAATTTCCCAGGAGGCAGCAGCCGGAACAAGTCTGGATGATTATGATACCAGTGTGTGTGGAGGCTCAGGAGATGTAACGGTTGCGTTAAACGAAAATAAGGTTTGTGAAATCAAAAATACAAAGAAACCAGCGTCTACTTGCAGCGAGCAGATGTAAACTCATAGATACTATATACTTGAAGTATGATTGTTTTGGCTTTGGATTCGGGGATAGAGCGAACCGGTTACGCACTTTTTAATAAGGAGGGCAACGGCAATACTAAATTCATCTATCTTACCTCTGGTCTTATTCAGACTTCAAAAACATTAACTACGGAAAAACGACTTGAAGAAATCTATAGCAAACTCGAGGAGTTGGTAAAAAAACATAAACCCGATCTCATGGTGATGGAACAACTTTTGTTTTTCAAAAATCAAAAGACAGCGATACGGGTAAGTCAGGCGCAAGGCGCGACACTTCTTCTTGCGGCGCATCACAATATTCCTGCTGAATTTTTAGCGCCTCTTCAAATAAAACAAATAGTAACGGGGTATGGGCAGTCGGACAAAAAAGCAGTGCAGAAAATGCTTAAACTTACTCTCAATCTTGATCTTGAACTAAAACAAGATGACCAGGCAGACGCTATAGCCTGCGGTCTGGCATATTGTTACTTAAACAAAAACCTTGTCTAGTATTTAGCATTTAGTATTTGGCATTTGGGGAATTTAGGAGATTGAAGAGATGAGCTTATTCAACATTTTTAAAATTCCTATTATTTCATTTTCTACTTTGGAAAAAATCCTGTAGTTTATTAATCCTAGGTCTTTCGCGAGAATCAATTGATTTTGTAGTTCAGTGATTGAACCTTTTGCGATAAAATAAAACTGCTGTTTTTCCCTAGCATTCCTTCTTCCGAATCCTTCCGCAATATTACTTGTTATAGATATAGCTGAACGCCTCATTTGAGAAGTTAGGCCAAACTTTTCCCTAGAAGGATAAGATTCTGTTGATTTGTAAACAAAAAGAACTAATGAATGCTTTCTGCCACACGTTCAGTTGTTTGAAGGTGGTAATTGTCACTCAAGAAGTCTAGCCTAAGAGAATAGGCTATTCAGTCGTATATAAACCTAAATGCTACATGCTACATGCTATATGCTATATACTAATAGAATGAAACCCGTCGTCCTTATCGTCCTGGATGGATTTGGAATTGCGCCACCCGGACCCGGGAACCCGATCTCGCTTGCCAATCCTCCTCACATCAACTCATACTTCTATACCTATCCCAATACCACACTTTCTGCATCAGGTGAAGCAGTGGGACTCCCCACCCATGAGGCGGGCAATACAGAAGTCGGCCATATTAATCTCGGAGCGGGGAGAGTAGTCTATCAGGATCTTCCCCGTATTAACATGAGTATCGCCGACGGCATGTTTTACAAAAATCCAGCATTTCTCAAAGCTGCGAATCATGTAAAAAAAACAGGCGGAAAACTGCATCTTATCGGATTGGTTGGTGAGGGAACTGTGCACTCAAGTGGTGATCATCTTTCTGCACTCTTGCATTTTGCAAAAGAAAACCAACTCAGTAAAGTTTATGTCCATGTGATAACCGACGGAAGAGACTCCCCACCCAAATCTGCAAGCGAGATCATTCCCCGGCTTGAGGAAAAAATAATACAGCTGGGAGTAGGTAAGATTGCAAGCGTTATGGGAAGATACTTTGCGATGGATAGAGACCGCAGGTGGGAAAGAATTCAAAAAGCTTATATGTGTTATACCAAAGGAGAAGGAGAACGGGCGCCGACCGCACATGATGCGATCGCTACAAGTTATAAACTTGGAAAAACAGATGAGTTTGTGGAACCTACTATAATCAGCAGTGAAGGATCTCCCGCTTCACTTATTGAAGCAAACGATGCGGTGATTTTTTACAACTACAGAATTGACAGGCCTAGAGAGCTCACAAAAGCATTCGTCTTGGACAATTTTGAAAAAGACGCCAATATTACGACTTCTTTTGATCCGTATGCGGTAAAGTACTACAAAACCCACTTGCCGAAGGAACAACTTACGCTTACCCCTCCATTTTCACGAGGCCCAAAAATTCAAAACCTACTTTTTATCACGATGACGGAGTATGAGAAAGATCTCCCGGTTGAAATCGCCTTTCCTCCGACGGTTGTTGATCTTCCTTTAGGAAGATTGCTCGGTGAACACGAAATCCCTCAACTCCGCATGGCAGAATCAGAAAAGGAACGGTTTGTGACATTTTACTTTAACGGAGGCAGAGAACAACCCTTTCCTCATGAAGAACGGCTGATTATTCCATCGCCAAGAGTACACACATATGATCAGAAGCCTGAGATGTCAGCAGTTGAGCTTACTGATATTCTTGTCAGTAAATTACACGAACAAAAGTATCCGTTTACCCTTATTAACTTTGCAAATGCTGATATGGTCGGCCATACCGGCAACATAGAGGCGTGCGTTAAGGCAATACAAACTTTGGACTCCTGTCTGGAAAAGATTGTGCAGACGGTGCTTTCTCTTGACGGAACAGTATTGATAACCGCAGATCATGGAAATGTAGAGCAAAAGATAAATCCCCAGACTTCGGGAATATCCACCGAGCATACTCATAATCCCGTACCCTTTATCGCAATCAATGCGAAATTTAAGGGGAGACTTCAAAAGCTGCAAAACGGAGTCCTTGCAGATATTGCCCCGACCATTCTCAACCTGATGGGACTAACCAAACCTTCACAGATGACAGGAAGAAATCTCTTGGAGGAAGCACGGCTGCCGCAGAATCTTTAAGGTATCGTTTTCTTGATTTTGGCAACCACCTCATCAAGAGAAGTATTTGCTTTTACTATATAATCTACGGCTCCGATTTCCTTTGCGGTTTTTGCTTCACCATCCAAATTGGTAAGCACGATAACGGGAATAGCTTTAAGATCGTTGTTTGCTTTTACTTGTTCGAGGATGTCGAAACCGTTCATTCCACCAGGAAGCATGATGTCGAGGAGAATAAGATCAGGCTTGCTGCCTTTGAGCATCTCAAGCGCTTGTTTTCCAACGTAGGCGTGTTGGACTTGATATCCTTCATCTGTAAGCCGCTGCTTGTAGATATCTTGGAAATCTGCGTCGTCCTCCACAATAAGAATCTTCTTCATACCTAAAGTATAGATAACTCAATATTATTTGTCCAGAGTTTCAGAGATTTCTTGAGGTTTGGCTATTATCGGAAGATCCACGAAAAAAGTGGAGCCCACCCCTTCTTTACTTTCAAACCATATTTTTCCGCCGAATCGATCGATAAATGATTTGACAAGAAATAACCCCAAACCCGTACCCTCTGCTTCTTGCTGGGTTGCTTTCTGACCTCTAAAAAACTGCGTAAAAATTCTATCTTTTTCATTGTCGGGAATCCCAATTCCGGTATCCTGCACTGTAATCAAAAGGCGTAATGCCCGTTCTTCAATTTTTATAATGACCTGACCGTTGGGTTTATTATACTTAACTGCATTCACGAGAAGGTTTAAGACCGTTTCATAGAAATATTTCGGACTCGTCATTACTTTTGGCATTGTCGTGTTTTCCGGTAGCACTTTTACTGATATTTTTTTTCTTTTGATAAGAGGATCCTGTTCTTTTATGATCTGGTTAATCGTCTCTACCGGATCAACCACTCTAAATTGCTCCTCATGTTTTTGTTCTTCGATTCTTGTTATATTGAGAAGATCATTTATTAGATTGATCATTTTTAAATTTCCACTGTGAAGTCTCTCCATATTACGCCTTAATTCGTCGGAAACAAGACCTTGCTTGCTTGCAAGTATTGCTTCTATATTCCACCGCATTGTGGTAAGAGGAGTCCTCAATTGATGAGCGGCGAGCATGAGAAATTCAGTTTTAATTTGATTCTCCCGGTTTAATTGAGCCAATTGATCTCGGATGACTTCGAGCATAATTTGAATTCCGGCGTATAGTTGCACAAATTCCTCACTGTCGTCCGGTATCTCCAGGGTTGAAGTAAAATCACCGATCGATGCTTTGGCAAAAATTGGAGTCAGGATATCCAAATGCTTCTTGACGAGCTCCTTGTATCCATCCAGGGTAATTTGGTCTGACATATATTACTTCCATTTCATAATGTAGGCGTATTTGTCAGAACCGATTGATTGTTGCTCAACGGTCCCTTCATATCCCGCAAACAGCATCCACTCGTAAAATAAACCTCCAAAATGCTCGATCGGGTAATCATTATTTTCCATAATAACTTTCACCGCTTTCTCTCCCAGATCTTCAGAAACAAACCGCACTCCTTGAAAAACATGACCGGCGATATTGGGCGACTGCATCATCATTAACTTAAAATTTTTCTTAAATGCAGAAAAAATAATGTTAGCAAGAGGCGTGGTGGCAAAATTTCTAAAATGCAATCTTCCTGCTTCAAATTTCTTGTTGCCCGTAAAATCGGGTTCCAAAATGTCCAGTGACAATTCGATTATTTTTACTTCTTCGCGGATCGGTACGCTTTCTGAATTGCGAAACTGCAAAGACTTTCCGTATTTTTTTTGAAGAAGTTCAACCCCCTCTTTCCCTGCTTTTTGAAAGACTGCTTTGATATGACTTTTCACAAAAATACCTTTTATAGTTGGTCTTTTCTCGTCTGCCATTTCGATTAGCTAATTTGCACCGACTTTAGAAATTATAACGGAAGCGTGTTGTGAACCTTTTTCCATTGCCTTCTTTAAATCTTTTGATTTTAAATATTCTGCAAGTAATGCGCCCGTATAGGCATCACCTGCTCCTGTTGTATCTATGACGCGATCGACAGGAATAGCCGGTTGAAATAGCACACTCTCTTGGATATAGCCGTAACTACCACGTCCTCCATCTGTAATTACGATTATTTTTGAAGTAAGCGTCGGCAAATGCGAACTAATTGGTTTTTCAAGATCTATTTCGGTTTCAGGTTTTTCAGATAGTTTTCCAAACTCCGTTTTATTCATAATGAGCATATCTGCATTTTCAAGCAAGGTCAAGTATTCGTCAGAATGCTTTTGGTGATCGCGGACACCTAAATTCACAACAACAAACTTTCCTTTACTTTTGGCGTACTTGAGAAAATTAACTCTCTCGGAAAGAGAGATGTCAGGCAAACTCGCCAAATAAACGGCCTTAGTCTGCTCAAGCAGGGGATACTTACTTTCCCCAATAAAATCACCCTTATTGACTGCTTCGTAATCCACTATGGTTCTTTCTCCGTTTGCCATGACGAAGATTGAAGAGATGTTCAGGTAGTCCTTTGTAATCTGGCAGTACTCAGTGCTTATTCCCAGATCTTTCATCTTGTCCAAAATAATAGGCTTGAATGGGTTGTTTCCAACCAAACCTAAAACTCCTGCAGAAATTCCATTTCTCACTGCGGCAGCCGCTACATTTGCTCCACCTCCACCAATTCCCTCGTGAAGTTCGCTTACGAAGTATTTTTGACCCAACGTCAGGCGAAGATCCCTTTCAGAAGTGTTGATTGAATCTCCCTTATAAAATAAATCTATCCCGATCCTTCCCACAGTAAGAAGATCTGTCATATTAGTAAGTATTTAAAATTCAGTATACAGTATTGAGAATAAGTATAGAGAAAAAACCCTAAATACTAAATGCTAAATGCTTTATACTATACCTCATGTTAACGATTGTCTGCGGAGAAGATACTGTCGCGTCAAGAGCCTACTTTCAGGAAGTAATTGAGACCTATAAGAAAAAAGACTACGAAGTGCTTAAAATCTCACCCGACCAGCTCCCTGACGTCCAACAAGAGCACTTTGAATCACTATCCCTTTTTGGACTTAAAAAGGTGTATTTTATTGAGAATCTCAATAAAACCCTAAAAAGAGGAGGATCTGACAAGCTCTTAAAGACTCTGGAGACCTTAGGGGATACTCCTTTGATAATTTGGGAAGACGGGGTCTCCAAAAGGGAACTAAAACTACAAAAAGCAGGATCCGTCAAGGAGTTTAAACCGGGGGAGAATGTCTTTAAATTATTGGACTCCTGCTACCCTAAGAACCTCCGCTCTTTTCTCCTGATGTTGGATGAGCTGGCTACCCCTCAAAATGAGATGTTTTTGTTTATAATGCTCCAGAGACATATGCGTAATTTGGTCCTGGTAGCAACGGGAAATCCACCATCTTCGCTGCAATCATGGCAGGTGGGAAAACTAAAGGGTCAAAGCAGCCATTGGGAAACAAATTCGCTGTTGGACTTCTACGACAAGCTGATTAATTTGGAAATTGGACTGAAGAGCGGCAAGGGCTCCTACACCCTGAAAAAGGGAATAGAGATGCTAGCTTGCTATTATCTCGGATAGTAGCATTATGACAGTCTAAAGCCGTTTTTAATGGTGTTTTTAGCTTGTTATGAGGCTCTGAACCGTATCTTTAGTCGTATTAGCAGATAAGACAGGAGACTGCTAATATTAGTGCAATATTCAGATTGTCCTGACAGTCTAAATTAATATTAGGTTTTCCGTTTTCTTTTTTATTAGACTTTTATACAATTAAACATGCCAATAGACCCGAAGATTTTTAAAGCATACGACATAAGAGGAATTTACCCGACTCAAATCGATGAAGAAAACTTCGAATCGATCATAAGAGCCATCTATACCTTCTTTTCCCAAGAGCTGAACAAGAGAGACTTTACCATTGCCCTTGGAAGGGACATGCGGGTCTCATCTCCTGTCCTTTTTGAGGTCGCCAAAAAGGCACTTGTCGCCTCAGGTGCCACGGTAATCGATATGGGGCTAACACCTACACCAACCTTCTACTTCGCAGTGCTTAAGTACGGTTATAACGTGGGTATAGATATCACCGCCTCTCATAACCCAAAAGAGTATGCCGGCGTTAAATTCGTCAGACGTGAGGGCGATAAAATCATAAAAATCGGGAAATCTACGGGAATGGACAAGATTGTTCAAATTATTTCTTCAGGTCAGTTTGCTCCGTATACCAATGACGGCAAAGTAGTAGTAAAAGAAAACGTGCTCGAAGATGAAATTAAAGACGCAATTAAATTATTTGACATTTCAAAACTTAAAGCCTATAGAATAGCTTGTGACCCTGCCAACGGAATGGGAGCTTTGTACATCAAAAAATTATTTGAACAGATTCCCGGAGAACTCATTGAGATGAACTTTGAGCTTGATGGCACCTTTCCAGCCCATCCGGCAGACCCTTTAGACTTTAATAATCTTATACCGCTTCAGGACAAGGTAAAGAAAGTAAAGGCTGATCTGGGAATTGAACCGGATGGTGACGGCGACAGAATATTTTTTATAGATGAACAAGCTGAGGTAATTCCTGCGACCTCGATATCCTCGCTTATTGCAAAAGAGGTCTTAGAAAAGAATTCTGGACAAAAAATAGTAGTTGATATCCGGTATACGAGAAATGTGACTGATATTGTTTCTAAATATGGCGGCTCTACTTACGTTAGTAAGGTGGGCCATGCCTATATCACAGAAGATGTTAACCGTGAGGAAGCGTATTTTGCAGGGGAATCCTCGGGCCATTTTTACTTCAGAGCGACTGGAGGAGCCGAAAGCGCAGTAAGAGTTATTTTGTTTGTTTTGATGGAAATGAGTACGACCGGTAAACCGATTTCACAGATACTGAAAGGGTTGAGAACGTCGTATGAATCAGGTGAATTTAACTTTGTTCTCCCCGAAGGTCTAGATAGTAAAAAAATTCTACAGGAAGTCGCCGAAGAATATAAAGACGGGAAGGTTTCGTGGCTTGATGGGGTAGCTGTTGATTTTCCCGACTGGAGATTAAATATACGAACCTCAAACACAGAGCCACTGCTTCGTTTAAATGTAGAGTCGGACGATGTCAAAAAAACTGAGGAAAAGCTTAAAATTCTGACCGAAAGAATTCTCTCAACCGGCGCAAAGCCAAAAGATGCCGGCCACTAAGCCGCTCTTAACTTTTCATCTCTATCGCGCAATTCCACTATTATTTTACCTGCCGGATGAAGCATATCTGGTCTTCTATCACTATCAGGAAAACCTTTTCCAGGTTTTATAAAAGGAACCCATTTACTACGTGCAAGATGAGCTATGAAGCTGCCGTAGGGAGCATCCTTTACTCCTTCCAAGCCTTCCTTGTCTGTGTACGCTATTTTTTGCGGATTTTTATGATGTTCAGGTTGACCTGTAAGCTCATCGTAATTTAAAAGCCTTAAAACTACCCCAAACCAGCCGCTATCGTCTGTTTGAGTCATGTAACTTCCGTTAACGGGTCGTATTTTATAATCTTTCTTCATAGCTATCTTGACAAGATCTAATATTCTTTCCATATAGCCCGCATGCCCGCCACCATTAGTAAGATTTCCTCCTATGATACCTACGCCCATCTTTGCGCCATTTGCCGCGCTTCCTGCTGCAGCAGCTATGAGAAAATCCTTTGGTTCGTACTTTCCTCGTACAACAAGCGCAGCAATACCAAAAGCAATAAACCCTGCGATTACGTCTTTCGGCACAGATCTTTCTTTCTCACCAGGCTTTGGTCGAAGATCTTCATCCATAAGTTCAGGGTGGGCTTTAAATAAACTGGCAGTAGTCTTGTAATCATTGACATTGCTTATCAACTCAAATTTCACGCCATTTAGATGACCTTTTCTGGGCTTTTGAAGACTTGGAGGATGTGGATCCGTAAGAACAATGCATGCTTTTTCTTCATGAGTATATTTTTCTCCTTTTGCTTTTCGAATTCTTCGTAGGTAATACTGCGGCTCTTGCGGATTGAGTATTTCATTAATCTCTTCTACAGTATAGCCTGTAGGTTCTTCGTACGATGTCCCCATACGTTTTCTGAGCGTTTCATCTGCAAGTTTGCCGATTTTTAATTCATCTTCACGAGAAATTTTTTCAATTGAAGGATCTTGATGGGGAAAATATTCAGGAAGAACGACCAGATCGGCATTTAGCGCACTGGGGTTATTTTTAGCCCATTCTGTTAGACGATGAACGCGATAAAAAGGATAAAGGCTCATATCTGACATCTCGTGATGTATTCGGTGAACCATTGCCCACACGTCAATGGGCATTCCTATGGTACGTTCTAGTAGTTGTGCAGCTTTTTTTACCCAAAGAGGCAAATCTAAACTCCTATGTGTTCTTTCTCTGTGGTGAACGAGTGTGATGACCCCTACGGACGCGAGTCCGATAGCTGCCCCAGCAGCAGCACCTTTCAAAACCGGAGGTGCGAGTTCTCGAAAAAATTGATTTGGGCGCGACCTCTCTCTTTCCGACATTAATACTTAACTATACCACTCCTTTGAAAATTATTTTCGATAACGTAATTGTAAGGCTCACACCTGCTATAATTCTTACGTACCATGGAAAAAACGGAAGAAAATGACGACTCCCGCATTCAGCTTTCAAAATATACGATCGCCCTTCTTGAAAATTTAAAATTGATAAAGTCAAAGCCTCAGCCGGATGAAACTTCACGAATAACGGTTTCTCAAACCGCTTCTTTTTTTGCCTTAGCCTATGAAAAAATTCGGAATGCAGTTGAATACCGCGAATCACACCTTATAAGAAAAAGCGCTATAGACCGGATGATACGGCGCAGGCTTGCCTTAAACCCGGAGGCAAAAGGAGAAGCGGAGAATCTTATCCGTGAGCTTTTGTGGGCACGTTATTTTTCAAACGAAAGCCTTGGCATTGAGGATGTATCAAATGTACAGAATATTATTGACAAATATTTATTTGTTAAAAAAACAATTTCTGCCTCGTATTCAGAATTCGTCTTTGATCTTATGGTATGCGAGATCGAAGAAGTACTCTCTCCTGCAGAAGCAAAGCGGAATTCTCTTTTTACTTTTTTTCTTTATCAGGTTCTCAAAAATAAAGTTAAAATGGACCCTCTTACCGAAGAACAAAAAAATATTGCTTTTTATGTAGCACTGGAAAAAACATATAGTAAGAGTGACACGGCATATCTCAGATTTCATTTATTTGCACTTTCGCATAAACCTTTTTCTCAGATGGCCAAACATGAATTAAGCGAAATAACTTCCGAACTCCCCGTGCTTTTTGATCAGATTGACAAGACAATGAAAACCCCGTCTCCTCGCTCTCTTAACAGGTTCATTAAAAATCAATCTCCACCTTTTCTCATATTATTTGAAATCATGAAAAGACACAGCCCTGACCGTGCAAGAAAAACTCTCGAGTATAAAAAACCGCTCTGGCAGGAAGTCTGGACCGTCTGTAAGGAAAAGTATTCTCAAACACAGGGAAAACTCACGAGTCTTGCCATAAGAGCGATTATTTATATTTTCGTGACCAAGATGATCTTTGCACTTATTCTGGAATATCCGGTGTCTTTGTATATATACAATGAAGTAAATTACACCTCCCTTGCCATTAACTCACTCTTCCCTCCATTTCTTATGTTTCTTATCATCGCGCTCACCAGACTACCTAATGAACAGAATACAAAGCGGATTAATGAACGCCTGATCGATATTGTAGATGCGGATAAGTCGTTTGAAACAAGTATCTCGTTTGTCGTCCGGAAGGTTCAGACTAAAAGACCGGTACTTGTGTTCTTTTTCACAATCTTTTATCTTTTTACATTTTTTGCGACCTTTAACCTGCTTCATCTGACGCTCAATGTTCTTAGATTTAATATGATAAGTCAGATTGTTTTTGTCTTTTTTGTAAGCCTGGTCGCATTTTTTTCATATCGTATTTCACAAATTGCCAAAGAGTACAAACTCAGAGAAAAGGAAAGCTTTTTCCAGCCGTTCGCCGATTTTTTCTTTTTACCATTTCTTTCAGTCGGAAAGTTTTTCAGCACTAACCTTGCACGACTTAACTTCTTCGGCGTTTTATTTGACTTCTTTATCGAAGCTCCATTTAAAATTATCGTTGAAGTAATAGAGGAGTGGGTAAACTTTGCACGCTCCAAAAGAGAAGAGATCGCCTAGTTTTTTACTGAGCCAATGCTAAAATTCCGGGGAGCATTCCATTTTGAATATATTCAAGCATCGCGCCACCTCCAGTTGAAAGATGGGCAATTTGATCATGATGCGCTTCGTTTGAAATTGATGATAAAGTTTCCCCTCCGCCAATAATTGACGTTGCCTTCATATTTTTAGCAATCGCATGGTAAATTGAATTTGTGCCGTGTGAGAAGGCGCGATTTTCAAAATATCCTACGGGTCCATTCCATACGACTGTACGAGCTTTTGCGATTATCGAACAATATTCATTTTGTGTTTTTGGTCCAATATCCAGAATTTGCATACCCCGCGAAATAGCCCCTACTTTTTCTACAATACCTTTTTTCTGATTTTTTGAGTTTCCCACTGCTACGTCTGAGGGTATAATAAACACAGTCTTTTTTTTTCTTGCCAATTCCATAAGCTCTTGAGCTTTTCTTACTTTTCCATGCTCACAAAAGCTTTTTCCTATTTCATATCCGTAGGCACATAAAAAGGTATTTGCTACTCCGCCACCGACCAAGATATAATCCGCAATCCCTATGAGCTTACTTATCAGATCCACTTTCGTTTCAATTTTTGCACCTCCTACAATTGCAATAAAGGGCTTTTTATTTTTTTTAAAAATTTCTGAGATTGTCTTTGTTTCATTTTTAAGCAAAAGCCCACCAAAGCTTGGTATTAATTTAGGGACCTTTACAATGGATGCTTCCGATCTGTGTGAAACAGCAAATGCATCATTTACATATATATCTGCTATTTTCGAAAGTTTTTTTGCAAAGTCTTGGTCGTTTTCCCTTTCGCCTTCGTGAAATCGAATGTTTTCTAAAAGTAAAATTTCATTTTCCTTTTGGGAAGCTATCAATTTTTTTCCTTTGGCAGATAGGAAATCTTCAATCAGTCTGAATCTATACTCCGGTAGAAGTTTTTTAAGTCTTTTGAGGATTATGCGAAGGGAATAACGAGAGTCGCGCTTTTGAGGATTACTGAGATGTGAGACTAAAATGAGCTTGTTGCCCTTTTTTTGTAAAAATTTAATTGTTGGAATAACCTGTCTTATCCGTACATCATCAGTTATCCGAAGATTTTTCTCACCATCAAGTGCGACATTTAAATCGACGCGGAGGAGTATTGTTTTTTTCTCCAGCGAGACTTCGTCAATAAACTTTATTCTAGTACTCATTATATATGGATAGAAATTGAAGTGTATATTATATCATAAAGACCGTTGTAAAAGCCTATTAGGTAATTTTAAGAAAAAGAAACAGACCTTACGCTCGAATTATATCGAGGCTTATTCTATTAATTGAATTGTCTAAACGTCTGAAGATAAATGTTGACATTTATTTAATTGTACTATATACTACAGGCTACATGAAAAGCCACGCAAATGGAAACGGCGCAGCCAAGAAGCCAACGATCTGTATTGTCGGACCTGGCGTTGTTGGCCAAGCGCAGGGAAAAGCCTTTGCAACACTCGGATACGAAGTAGAGTTTCTTGGTGGAAATCCGGAAAAAACCAGTAAATTACAAAGTGAGGGTTTCAAAGCACACACAAGAGATTCTTTTTTTGATGGCACCTATAATTTCGATGTTAGTTTTCTTACGGTACCCACTCCAACAACCGACGGAATAATTAATCTCGCACCTCTAACTTCAGCATCACAGGACCTTGGAAAGAGACTAGCTACGAGAAAAGATCAAACCTACCACCTTGTCGTGGTAAAGAGTACAGTCCCGCCTGGAACAACTGAAGATCTCGTAATAAAAGAGATTGAGGCAACTTCGGGTCTTAAAGCGGGTGTGGACTTTGGAGTCTGTATGAATCCGGAATACCTCCGAGAGATTTCGGCCTTTGAAGACGCCATAAAGCCTTGGATTATTTTGATTGGAGAGCTGGATATAAAATCTGGAGACATTCTCGCCACGATTTACAGTAAATTTAAATCACCAATCGTTCGTTGTTCCTTAAAGGAAGCAGAGATGCAAAAATACGTTCATAATCTTTTTAACGCAGTTAAAATTTCATTTTACAATGAAATGCGACAGGTAGCTCAAAATATCGGAGCAGACGCATCTAAAATATTTGAGGTGACTGCTAAAAGCGCGGAGGGTATGTGGAATCCAAAATATGGAACTAAAGACCATGGTCCATTCACAGGCAGCTGTCTTCCAAAAGACACTCAAGCTTTTCATAAATGGGCAGAGTCAAAAGGACTCGCAACCCCGCTTCTTGGTGAAGCAATCAGCGTAAACAACGAACTCCTTAAAAAAAACGGCTTTCATAATCAAACCGCTGAGATCGGAAGCAATCTTTAATTTTATACCTATAGTTCTTCTTAAGAAGATAAAAAGCGTGTTTCATTTTTTAACATTTATTGGTATAATTAGCCTTTATTGACAGGGAGAAATAACTTATGAAAAATAGACTAATTGGGCTTATAATCGTACTTTTCACTTTCTTACTACTCGGGCCCACTACTTTTGCCCGATGTTCTGACACGAAACCTGCTAAGCCCGTTCTTTTGAGCGCCCAAGCAGGAGATAAGAATATAACGCTAAACTGGCAGGAAGTACCTGATCCAGTGACTTACTACCTTGTCAGATACGGAACCTCAAAGGAAAACTTGGAATATGGCAATCCGAATATTGGAGGCCGAGGAGCTACGTCTTTTACAATTGGCGAACTCCAAAACGGAGTAGAATACTTCTTTCAGATACGGGCAGGAAATGGCTGCAAACCCGGCAATTTCTCTGACACGGTCTCTGCGATATCCGGTAACCCTGGAGAACTGGAAGGCGGGAGTTCGGAACAGCCACACAACTTAACTCTTTATAAAGAAGTTTTAGGAGTAGATATTAGTGCAACCGCAAACGCCAAGAGAATTTCGACACCAAGCGCCTTTCCCAACGTACGTCATGAGGAACCTATTGATCCGTGCAAAACCACCTGTTATGGACTTCCGCTTCTGGCGGGTCAAATTACAATTCTCTTTTTATTCTTTATTGCTTCTTTACGCTGGCCTACACTCAAACCTATTTTTTCTGTAATCGTTCCTGTCATAACATTAAGCGTATTTTATGGATTAAACGGTAAATGTGGTGCTAATAGTTTCTACTGTGAATACTTCATTCCGCTAACCGTCATCACATACGTAATTATGCTGGTTGCACAAAAGTATATTCTTATAGACATTGATAGGAAAAATAAATGATAGAAACGCTACAACTTTACTCGTCAGTCGCTCTTTTTTATATCGCCCAGTATTTGGATAGATATTCTCTTCTTCTTCCACTTGGAGCTATTGGTATTTGGAGATGGTCAGTGTGGGTTATGAAAGAACTCGTAGGATCAAATTACAAACCAAAAAAGGAACAATACGATGCCACAGTCTCACTAGTCGTTCCTGTCTATAATGAAAATCCTGAAGTTTTTAAACACGCTCTTCAGACATGGAAAAAAAACAAACCGATAGAAATCATCGCTGTTATTGATTACACGGATAGAACTTGTATAAAGATCTTTAAGGAATTTCAAAATGAATTCGAGAACGCTGTCCTCATCATTACAAAAAAACCTGGGAAAAGACCTGCTCTCGTTGACGGCATGGGAAAAGCAAAGGGAGAGGTGATTGCTCTCGTTGATAGTGATACTATCTGGGATGATAAGGTAATACGCTATGGGCTTTCTCCTTTTCACGATCCGAAAGTCGGAGGAGTAGCCACCTATCAAAGCGTTTGGAAACCTAAAACATTAGCCCAAAAAATATTTGACATTCAATTAGACCTTCGTTATATGCACGACTATCCGTTTTTAGCCGTTGCCGGTGATGCGCTCACCTGCCTCTCAGGAAGAACAGCATTTTATCGTAAAACCGCAGTACTACCAGAACTTGACGGACTATTAAACGAAACTTTCAGAGGAGTTCCGGTAATTAGCGGAGATGATAAATGTCTAACATATCTTATCCTAAAACATGGTTGGAAAACCATATATCAGTCCAATTCTCACGTCTACACTCCAGGAATGACAAGTATGGGACAGTATATGAAGCAGCGCCTACGTTGGACGAGAAATGCTCTTCGTGCAGATTCTAAAGCGATGGCAGATGGATGGCCAAGAAAACACAGGGGCCTGTTCTTTTTTCAGGTAGATAAGATATTACAATCTTTTGTCATCATCTTAAGTCTGATGTTTTTTATTGTTGCTCTTATCCTTCAACAATATTTAGTCGCCAGTGTTATTTTTATCTGGTGGTTCTTGAGCCGCGCTCTCAAGCTCTATTCACATTTTATGCAAAAGCCAAAAAATCTACTTATTCTCCCAGCATATGTCCTATATTCATTTATAACTGGTGCTTTAAAAATCTATGCACTACTTACGCTCAACACGCAAGGATGGATTACTCGATGGGATAAATCAAGACTCCATAAGAGTCGATTTGTAGGACGAGCATTTGCTTCTTTTGTAACCGTGTTTATTATGATCGGTCTCGGAGCCGCTGTCTACTTTTACAAGCAGTACACATACTTCATTCCCTATGCAAAAAAAGAAATATTTCTTTCACAGGTTCTTCCTAAATATGACAACTCTATAATCGCACAAAACCCCGTGCTTGGTACGTCAACCGGCGGAATGAAAAATTTATTTGTAAAAAATTATAAAGTCGAAAAGACAGAATCTCTGTCGAGTATCGCCTCGAAGTTTGGAATAGATCAACGTCAGTTATATGCGGCAAACACTGCAAAACTGCCAGATACCTCAACGGCTCCTATCGGGCTCACACTTTCAATTCCCTCAAAAGAAATGACACTCGACCCTGTAAAAAACTCTGACTACAGCACTTCTCCCGGCGCACTAAATCTTCGAGTAGAGCGAGACGAGAAAACGAACACAATTATAATTTTTGGTCGTGGAAAGCTCATTACATTTTCTGAGCTTTCTAAAAAAGTAGGTGACCAATATCTCAAGCAGATAAAACCTGGCGTATGGAGGCTTTCAGCAAATCTTTACTTGCACAACGGACCAACCCTAGTTCTTGACAAAAGAGAATTGTCATGGCTTCAGCTTGAAAGTAATGAAAAAAACTTTGTAAGTATACGTACGCAAAACGGTGATCTACGTATGCAGGATGTTAAGATAACCTCATGGAATAGTGCTAAAAACGACTACGACAAGAATTTATTAGATGGAAGAAGTTTTATTATGGTTAAAGACAATTCACGAATGGATATCTACAACTCGGAACTTGCGTATCTTGGATATCCAACTAACCCAAGTCTTGCAGTCTCGCCATACGGCGTCTCATGGAAACTTAGTGGCCAAAAGTTAAAGTCAGTGATGCTTAGCGGAGAAGTAATCGGAAGCAAATTCCACCATAATTACTTCGGAGCCTATACTTATGGAGCAACCGGGATGCTTTGGAAAAATAACGAGTTTTATGCAAATACCAGATACGGTTTAGATCCACACGATGACTCAAATGGATTTCTTATAACAGAAAACTATTCACATAACAATGGAACTCACGGAATCATTCTTTCGAAGAGGTGTATGTACAATGTGATAGAAAACAATATCTCCATAAATAACGGGCTTCACGGTATTATGCTGCACGAAAAATCAGACTACAATGTAGTTACCAATAATAAGGTCGGCGGTAACGTCAGCGGAATCGCTATATGGAGATCTAGTAATAATAAAGTCAACAGTAATACGGTCACGGATAACAAACATGGAGTAAGGGCCAACGACAAATCATCAAATAACTTCTTTGAAAAAAATACAGTTTCCGGAAGTAAAAGTTATGGATTCTACCTCTATGATCGGGCAGAAAATAATGTTGCGCGAGCTAACATGGTCAAAAACAATCAAGTTGGACTCTATATAAAATCTGACTCAAATAAGATTGTAGATAACCGAATTATTGATAATAATATAGCCATCTATTTCTTGGAGTCTGCCTCTAAGAACATAGTCTCAAATAATACAATAGAGGATAGTTCCGTTTACGCAGTTTATACTAAAATTCAAAGCGGACTAACTAACGTTCTTGGGGCAAACACTTTTGAAAGAAACCGCAGAGATACAGATGGTCAAAAACTTAACTAACTTCAAAAAAAAACCCATACTCCTTTTTTTTCTTGTAACTCTTGCTCTATTTTTTTTACTGACACTACTTACAAGATTTAATATAATTTCTCCGCAGACAGTCCCATTAATTCCCACAGTAAGTACTATTCCATCAGTAGGAAACTCAGTTTCGCCGAACAAAGCCCCTGCAAAGATCCTCAACCTTTCAAACTGGAAACTTACGCTTCCTATAGGACCTGCAAAAGACGCCGTAGAGATTAAACAACCCCAACTGGCAAACTTTCAAGAAGTTCCCTTGTATTACAGTTCTTCAGACGGCATTGCGGTAATTTTTCGTGCACCTGTAAACGGGGCTACTACCGAGAACTCTGAGTATCCCAGATCAGAGCTTCGTGAAATGACTGGCAATGGACAGACTGAAGCTAACTGGAATACATCCTCAGGTATACATACTATGACCGTTGAAGAGGCCATATTAGCCGTTCCAAAGACCAAAAAACAGCTTGTTTCAGCCCAAATTCATGATGCTGATGATGATGTCATCGTGATCAGATTAGACTATCCAAAACTCTACGTTAATGTGAATGGAGAAAATAAAAAAGTCCTCGATCCTTCGTATCAACTTGGGAAAAGATTTACTGTAAAATTTGAGGTAGAAGGCGATAAAACACACGTCTACTATAATGGTAGCCTAACCCCTTCATACACCCTCTCCGAGGCCTATTTAGGGGCATATTTTAAGGCCGGAGCATATACTCAGTCAAACTGTACAAAGGAGGCTGTAACAGCCTGTAATCAAGATAATTTTGGAGAAGTTGCCATTTACAAAATCGAGGCATTTCACAAGTAACTTAGCTTATCCTCTACACGACTTTCCCGCACTCTTTACAAGCGCACTCTTCGCTGGGACAGCACGAATTACCAGTCTCATAGTATCTCCAAACCCGACGCAAGTATACAGTGTAAGCACTTCTTCATCTGTCGCTTTTAAACTCTGCACATCTGTCGAAAATACAGTTTTTGTACTGGTAATTACGTAAGAATACTGTTTATTATCTTTTGTTTTTAAGATGATCGCGTCTCCTTCTTTAAGAAACTGCAGGTTGAGAAAATTGTTTTTCGTGTTATGTCCGTACATGATTATATTTCCGCTCTGTCCCGGCACTGCCGAACTTTGAAGATGAGACACCTTTTCTTTGCTTATCTGCCATACGTTTCCGATAAGATTGCTGTCTTCTATCTCTGCTGAGACTTCCTGACTGGGTATTAAAAGATTTGTGGGTGAGAGTCTGTTGTTAACGCAACTGTTTATTCCTGAGATCTTCTCCACGAGTATCTGATCTATCGTCTTATTGAATAAGTAAAAAGCAGATGTAAATATAAGAAATGCACCTATTAATAATAGAAGTTTGCTTTGGCTCTTTACAAGATTTTTGAGAATCTGAGGAGTAGGAGAAGTATTTTTTACTCTCTTAATCTTCTTAACTTTTGCGAGTTTTCTTTTTGCCATATTGAGAGCCTACAGCTATAAATCCTATCCCACTGACAAGCGATGCTAGCGCGACCATGTCCATAGCTGTTCCTGCTCCAGCAAGCGTGGAAGGTCCACCTGAACCTCCGCCGTCACCATCATCGTCGTCATTGTCTCCATCGTCTCCGTCATCATCGCCTCCATCTCCGTCATCGTCGTCATCATTGTCTCCATCGTCTCCGTCATCATTGCCTCCGTCTCCGTCATCGTCGTCATCGTCATCGTCAGGAATATCTACGCAGTCATCATCGTTTTCGTCATTTTGATCATCGGGACCGTCCTTACAAAAGTCAGGTGTAGGAGTAGGTGTTGGGGTAGGTGTAGCTTGCTCTGCGCTATCCGTTGCGATCGAAAGATCTGCGCTCTGAGTAGCTTCAAAGGCTCTCACTACTGCGAGAAACTTCAGGCTAAAGATATTTTTAGATACAAGCACGGAGATGAAAAAGGCTAATATCAACAGGCTCCTCTTTAGTTCCATAAGACCCGTAGTATATCTTATTTTTAGTATTTTGTCAATGCATTTACTGATACAACAGCCTAATCAATATATGAATATTTGGAGCAGATAGCTGATAGTAAATTGTTCAAAAACTGCCTTTCTAAAAGGGAGATTATTCGAGATTTAGGGAGTTGGCGATATATTCTGCCATGAACTTATGTCCTTCTACTGACGGGTGAATACCGTCGTGAGAATTAACAAATTCCCGTTTTCCTTCCCCTAGAGATTCATTCGCAAGAGATTTATGATATACGTCGATTAATGGCACGTTTAACGATTTAGCCAGTCCGATTACATTTTCGAGCTGTTCGACGATATATCCTGAGTGTTTGTAAGATGTATCCGTATCCCAGTTTACACCCCCCGGACCCTTCCCAAACTGTCTCCTGAGAGGTGCGGTTTCGGCAAGCATGTACACCTCTGCATCTTTCCTTTTAACTGCTTCCTGGACCAGTCTTGTAAGACCCAGCCAATGTCTATCGCGACTATGAGGAGAAAAAGGATTATAGGCAAAAGATCCTATTATTATCACATCTGCCTGAATTTTTGAAATTGCAGGAAAATTTCGGTCTTGATATTTAAAATCATTATTGTAGCGGGCTAATCCGTCTTCTACATTTTGTGAACCTATTCCGTAATTGTAGAGAAAAAATGTCGTATCCGGGTATTTTTTCTTCAGAGCGCCTTCCAGATACTCCATACGCTCTCCCATCGTGTCCACCATTGAATCCCCAAAGACGGTAACCGTATAGTACGATTTAGAGAGTTTTTTAGTCGGAGTTGGGGTTGGTGTATTTTCCTGCGGCGCCGGTGGTGGATTTGCTTCATTTACACCTAATACTTCGGGTGCTGCAACTCCGTTGACCGTTTCAAATGAAAGGTCCCGCTCAATCTGAGCAAACTTCGGCGTTTGTTTGAAAGCGGTTTTTACTGCGATATTAAGAAGGAAGACCGAAAGAGCAAGAAAGAGACCGAAAAACACAAAAAACTTCGAATGTTTTTTTGCAGTTAAATGCTGAAAAAAAGAAGGTCCAGATCCCTGGGCTCTCTGGTGTTTCACATAAAGAACTGACATTTATAAAAAGTTTATGAAAATTCGCAGCGTATTACAAGCCTAAATCAACTTCCTCTTGACAAGTGAACGATCGTTCACTAAAGTAGTACTATGAAATACGAAAAGCTTCTAAATACATTAAAGCGGTTTTTTAAAAAACACCGGAGACTGCCTTCCTACTCGGAAATGCTTTCTCTTTTTGGTTTTGCTTCAAAAAATGCAATTTATAAGATTGTCCGACAATGGATCACAGAAGGATTCTTTATCAAGGAAGAGGATAAACTGGTTCCAACTTCCAAATTTTTCAGTCTTCCGCTTTTGGGTCTTGTTAAGGCAGGTTTTCCCATTCTTGCCGAAGAAGATAAGAAGTATCTTACCTTAGATGATTATCTTATAGAAGATCCTATCTCGTCTTTTCTACTCACTGTTTCCGGGGATTCTCTGGTGGAAATCGGTATTTTTGATGGCGACATCGTGGTAATTGAAAAGCGAAAAGAAGCTCTTCCCGGAGATGTAGTACTTGCCGAAATCGACCGTGAATGGACTCTGAAGATTTTGCGAAGAGACCAAAATAAAACATACCTTGCTTCCGCAAATATTAACTACCCGCCATTCTTCCCTCAAAACGAACTGAAAATTCACGGAGTAGTAAAAGCAGTCATTCGCAAATTGCGTAATTGATTTTTATGATATATGTTTCAGATTCAGTCATGGCCTCATGTCATTGCTCATATTGATGGAGATGCGTTTTTTGCATCGGTAACCCAAGCCGAACATCCTTCTTTAAAAGGAAAGCCGCTTGTCACAGGTTCTGAGCGCGGCATTGCAACTGCAGTCTCATACGAAGCGCGGGCGCTGGGAATTACCCGAGGTCTTCCTATTTTCAAAATAAAACAACAGTTTCCTTCCTGTATTATTCTAGAATCCGATTACCGTCTCTATAGTGTCTACGCTACCGAAATGTTTAAAATTCTCCGGGAATTTTCTCCGTGGGTAGAGGAGTACTCTATCGATGAAGCCTTTGTCGATCTTAAGGGCATGCGATATGCTTTTCGCACCGGCTACGGAGAGATAGCGCTCCAAGCAAAAGATAAAATTGAGGAAAAACTGGGAATCAGTATTACCGTTGGAGTTTCTCTCAATAAATCCCTTGCCAAACTTGCATCATCGCTCAACCGCCCCTCCGGATTCAACGTCTTCAGTGGAAAACACATCGAGAGTCTTCTTATTCAGGTACCGATTGAGAAGGTGTGGGGAATTGGTTCGCAAACAAGTGCGTATTTAAAAAAACATAATATTTACACTGCTCATGATTTTGCAAAAAGTTCCGAACAATTTATTGCATATCTTGCCAAGCCATACAAGGAAATCTGGAGGGAACTGCGGGGAGAAAAAGTTTTTGATCTGGACACCGATCCTAAAAATACGTATAAGAGCATGCTTTCATCCCGCACTTTTTCCAAGCCGACCAATAAGAAAGAGTTCTTATGGTCTCGCATACTTGCCCACGCCGAATATGTATTTTTGAGAGCGCGGAAATTTGGCTATTCGGTGGGAAAGATCCATATTTTTCTCAAGAATCAACGATTTAAATACTTCACCTATCAGGTCGTTCCTTTTGAAAAAATCACGTATCCTATTGAAGCGCGGGATGAATTACGAAAAGGATTTGAAGCGATTTATAAAAAAGAAGATCTTTATAGAACTGCAGGATGCACTGTCTCTGATCTTGTCCAGGTAAAAAATTCACAGATCCCGCTTTTTAAAAACACTAATCCTGTACGGGAGAAGTTGAAAAAAATTTATCCGCTTTACGAAAACAGAAAAATAAACTTCGGGGGTTCTCTTTTTGAAGCTTAGAGAAGATCAAGAAGTAAAGTCGACCATCCGAAGTTTACACGGCGATATCCCTCACCTGTTTCCGGATTATAATATTCACGAAATCCATGTTGAGTGATCATCTCATTCATCGTAATGATGATTTTTTCTGCAATATCATGATATCCGTGTTTTTGAAGACCTTTGACTACAAACCAATTGGTTGCAATCCAGGTGGGACCGCGCCATAAAAGTTTTACTTTATGTATCGGAGTATCAGCGGGATTATAGTAAGGTTCGCTTCTAGCGACAGTCGGAACTGGGTATCGAGTCCAAAATTCCGATTTATTTAGCAGATGTTTATTAATTAACTTTTCAAGTTTTTCTCCTTTTAAATTTTCAAGGAAAAGGGGTATGAGACTCGCTACGGTCTTCACCCGTGCAAACTTTTCTTCATGGGTGAATAGTGAGTAGAAAATCTCATCTTCTTTATGCCAGCATTTTTTAATAATTGCTTCCTCTGTCTTATCAGATACCATTTTGAAATACGAAGACTCTTCTTTGTTTCCGATCTCGCTGAATAAACGAGAAAGTGAACGCGAGGCTTCAGCAAAAACACAGTTAAAAAGTAGTTCTTCAACATTGAAATAGTCTTTTTCAAGAATGGTTTTGTTGTCGTAATTGTGATAGTAGTTCCGTAGATCTGTTTTACGATAAGTCCAATGAAGCCGTACGACATCCTCTCCTAAAAAACCCGTGACATATTGAAAAACAGGAAGCTCGTCCATTCCTGATTCGTTTGGTGAAATAATCGAGATTAGTTTGTCTCCATCTTCATCACGGTTTGCAAGAAGCCAGCGGTGATGATTTGCGATTTTTGGGAGAGTTTCTTCCAAAAATTTTTTATCTTTGCTTTTTTTATATATTGACTCTATTGCTAAAGCCAGTACCGGTGGTTGACTTATCGCTGTAGTGTGAGGTCTCACTGAAGGTTTGCTTTCTATATAAGCCCAGTGGGAGAGAACCTTTTTCTCACCCCAGAATATAACGTGAGGAAGAAATCCGTCATTCCATTGTCCAAGTAAAAAAGTTCTAATCTCTTCTTTTGCTTTTGGAATGTCAAAATGCGAAAGTACTATTGCATGAAAGCCAGTATCCCACAAAAATTGATATATATATTCACGGTCTGACGGTGCAATGAAACTATACTCCGCGTTTTTCCATTTAGAAAATCCTTGAAAAGTATTATTATCAAAAACTGTTTGTGCTTTTTTAGTAAGATCCTTTCGTAGCTCTTCATTTCCTATTTTCTTTCCGCCCATTGTTATATTGTAACAATTAGACGTTTAAGAAAGCTGAAGGCAACGAGCTTGAAGATTTTTTTATTGAGGATTACGCATACCCGCGCCTTCGAGTGCAGTAGAAGCTGAATATCTCATTCGGTTAAGTAATCTGTGGTCTGTAGGTTTCACTAGTGGATGAATTCCATTGTTATTTTTATACTCCTCTATCCATTTGACTTCTCTTTCTAATCTTGTTTGGTTGTCGTCAAGTTCTACACAATCGATAGAATCTCTATTTAGATCTATGACGATAGTGTCTCCGTCTTCAACGAGAGCGATTGGTCCGCCATCATATGCTTCGGGAGTTACATGTCCTACGACCAAGCCAACTGAGCCACCAGAAAACCGAGCGTCAGTCATCAAAGCGATGGTAATATTTTTATCGCGGCAAAGAGTACTGATTCGAGAGGTCGGATCCAGCATCTCCGGCATTCCCGGTGCACCTTTTGGACCTTCGTAACGTATGACGACAATGTCTTTATCCTGAAATATTTCAGGTGTCTCGCTCAAAGCTGTCAACAGGCTTTGTTCGCTGTCGAACGTTCTCGCTTTTCCTTCAAAAATACCGTCTTTAACTCCACCTTCTATTCCGGCAACTTTAATTACTGCTCCTCCTTCGGGTGCAAGATTTCCCTTAAGATCTCTCAAGCCTCCACTTTTCTTAAAAGGATTCTCAACCGAGTAAATAACCTTGCCATCCGGTTTGGGCGGATTGAGTCTTTCTATTTGTTTGGCAAGCGTTTCACCGGTGCATGTTAAAGTTTCTCCCTCAAGAAATCCTGCTTCGAGTAATTCTTTTACAACAACCTGTAGACCGCCATTCTCGTCAATATCAACCATGGAAAATTCCCCATAGGGCCGCGCATTTGTTAAAACTGGAACTTTGCGAGACAATGCATTAAATTCCTCTCGTGACAATACATCTTCTCTCCAATCTAGCCCTGCAGCCCGCGCTAATTCGGGTCCGTGAAGCAATACATTTGTCGAGCCGCCTATTGCCATTGCAACAATCATTGCGTTGCGAAGTGAAGCAGGGGTAACAATATCTCGGGGCTTAATGTCTTTTTCCGTCATAACCTGAAGGTAATCGACCAGTTCACCTGGAAACTCATTTCTTCTTCTGGGATCTTCTGAAGCAGGGGATACCATGTGTAATGGCTCCATTCCTAAAGTCGCGATGAAAGATTGCATGGTGTTATAGGTAAACATACCACCGCAACTCCCATAGCCAGGACAAGCATGTAATGCAATTTTTGCTTTTTTATCTTCATCAGTATCACCGGCCACTAGAAAGCCAGATACGATGTCGATACGCTCCTTTGTATCTGGATCTATTCCTGGTCTAATTGATCCGTCTGACATTACTATTGAGGGTTCGTTATGTTCAAGTATGGCTGCTAATGTCCCTACAGGTGGCTTGTCACATGCAACAACCGCAATTGTTCCTTTTACGTCGCTCCCACTTAAGTGTAAACAAACCGCATCATTAGTTGTTTCCCTTCCGACAAGTGAAAAACGCATTCTTTCAGTCCCGTTTAATTGACCGTCAGAAACTCCACCCATAAAATTCACATCTAAAAGTCTGACTGGAAGTTGTCCTAGTTTTACTCTATGACTTAACACCCGTTGAATTGCGTCTACTTTATCTTTTACTCCAAGATAACATTGACTGTCTCCTCTATTTCCGATTACCGCCCAAGTGTCAGCGTGAATACTGTCCGGATTTTCATCGAGACCTAAGAAGCGAGCCGTGCCGATAGCTTGACAATCTCTTCCTGGATTTTGAGAGCGAAACTGTGACTCAGGTGCCATATAAGATGAATCGGATTATACTCCCTCTCAATTAGCCTGTCAATGAGGGAAATTCCAATATGGTGAGACTTCTTTCGACTTTGCTCAGGATAAACTTCTCGTCTCTAAAAAAGCCCTTCTGCAATCCCAGGTGCTTGCCCTGAGCTTGCCGAAGGGTGAGCCTGGTGAGACTCGAACTCACAACAATCTCCTTAAGAGGGAGGTGCTCTACCAGTTGAGCTACAGGCCCTCTTCACTTCATTCAGAGTAAACTTCATAAGCTTGCCCTGAGCAACGCGAATGGCGCGCCTGGAGGGAGTCGAACCCCCAACCTTGTGGTCCGAAGCCACACGCTCTATCCATTAAGCTACAGGCGCTTGATAAAACCTCCTATATTATACTATAGTGGTAACTTATGCTCGAAGTCGTACTCTATTTTTCCTTCCTTCTTTTAGAGCTTTTGTTTGCGTTTGGAATTTTTATCTACATCCTTTCATTGCTGTTTTCCTCATTTATGGGCGCCCCCTATGTTCCTACGAAAAAAAAGAGCGTACTGGAAATCTTGAAGGGTGCGGGACTAAGAAAGGGTTCTGCTTTGCTTGAACTCGGATGCGGAGACGGCAGAGTGGTAAGAACCGCAGTAGAAAATTTTCAGGTAAAGGGACTGGGTCTGGATATAAACCCTCTTCTTATTTTCATCGCACGGTTGAAAGCGTTGCGCCTTAAAAAGCTGATTGTTTTTAAGACACAGAATCTTTATAATGCTGACTTTTCAAACTTTGACTTTATTTATGTATTCCTCATGCCGGAGATGCTTGCAAAATTGAAAAAAAAATTTAGTAAAGAATGTAAAAAAAGCGCGACAATTATTTCTCATGGATTTAAAATAGCAGGATGGGACAATAAAATTAAAAAAGTTTTACAACGAGAGCCTTTTCCGACGTACTATTATAAAGTTTGACAAGATTTTAAAGTTTTTTTATAGTTAAGAAAGTATGCAAAAGAAAAAGTTTTTATGGCTTGTCGCTTTTCTCATTCTCTTCATACTAAATGTCTATACCGTTACCTCTTACGTCCACAAAGTCCGAAGAGTTGAAGCGGCAAATCTTATTTTGGAAGAAATTTCTCAATATCAAGAATTTTCCGACTCGGCACAAATGCAAAAAAAAGGGTATCAGGCAGACGTTCAACTATCCGACGGGAGAGCTGCAAATCTTAAACTTTTTTTCAGAAAATATAACTCGCCTTTGTATGATCATGCCGATTTTATTGTAAAAACAGCTGATAAATATCAGTTTGATTACCGACTGCTTCCTGCAATCGCAATGATAGAATCAGGACTATGCCGTGCTATTCCAACTAATTCTCACAACTGTTGGGGATGGGGAATCTACGGAAATACGGTCACTCGTTTTGAGTCGTATGAAGAAGCGATTGAAACAGTGTCAAAGGGACTTCGTAAAAACTATCTGGATAAAGGTATGACTACAGCAAGTCAGATTATGGCAAGTTATGCACCTTCTTCAACTAGTTGGGCGAATAACGTAAACAACTTCTTGAATGTGTTGGAGTGATTACTGGACCGATCGAGCAGATTGAAGCTCCTGCGAAAGTGAGTATTGAGTTCCCTTGCTCTTGGAGCGGACAACAAAAGCTGATCCTCTTTTTTTCTTTCTTGAGACCATCGCCTCAAGCCATGTTTTAGACTCTCCTATTTTGAGCCGGATCGTTCTCACAAGCTTAATGAGAACCTCTAAGAAACGTACGTGGTAAATTCCGGCTTTTTCCGGCAGGGGATTAAGTAGGGTTTTATCTATATCATCTGCTTCATGCATTAAGCCTGCTCCTGCTTTTTTCAAGTCCTCTACCTCTTTTTTGAGTTGAGAAGTCAGTTGCGCAATCTCCTCCTTGACGATCTTTCCTTCGTGATACTCGTTATATCTGAAAAGCGAAAATCCTTCTTTTTGACTTCCTCGGGGAGATTTTTTTTCTCTCTCTTCAAGATATTGCTCTCTGGCATCCATCTCGTCATCCTTGTAGGAGCCCATCATCCGGTCAAAAATACCTCCGGATGACGTGTTTTTAAGCGTCTCGTAGGGATTCTTTTGAATTGTTTGTTTGCTCTTTTGTGAAGTGTTTTTCTGAGACATGTCTTTATGTTACTACAGGCCTAAAAGAAAATCAAGTGTCTTTTGTTTTCGAAGCAAGGCTGCGTAAAAATAGGCGTTTTGTTGAGCCATAGCTCTCTCTTTTTCGTCTTTTATAGCGGTGAAAAGCTTTTCTAGTTCGCTGTTTTCCACACGTATTTCTTCCTTATCTGCGATCTCGTTGAGAAGAAACTCCATCTTGTGAATACCCTCTATCTCATTCCGGTATTGCTGTCTAAGCGCTTCAATTGTTGTATTTTTTGATTGAAGGTATGTATCGACTGTCATACCAAGCTTTTCCACATCATCGACTAATCGTGCAAGTCGTGTATTTAACTCCTCGTCAAGAATAAGATCTGAGATATCAACCTTGGTTTTCTTAAGAAGTTGATCGAGAACTGCATTTAAAAATTCTTGATTTTGCTTTGCCTTTTCTGGTTCTGATTCTTCACTTTTGTCTTTTCCCGGAATCCAGATCTTGTCTTTTTTTCTTTCCTGCTTCACTTCGTTAATGGTTTTTTTATAGTCGCCAAGCGTAACTATAGGACGCTCTGCGACCATGATTTTGATCTTCCAGTCTTCGCTTTCTTTTGCGTTGACAAGCTCTACTTTGGGTGCCATAACTGGCTTCAGATCTTCTTTTTTAACTATATCTTCGTAGATTTTAGGAAGAAGCATGTGAATAAGCTCTTGGTAGACTGATTCTTTTTTGAGATTCTTTTCTGCAATTTCCTGAGGAACCTTTCCTTTTCGGAAGCCCTCGACTTCAAGGTTTTCCTGCAGCTTTTTAAATGCTTCTTTGTAAGAAGACTCTATAACGCTTTTTGGAATATCAACCTCTATCTCAATTGTAGATTTAGGAAGGCGTTTAATTTTATGTGTGACCATATCGTATTGAATAAGAACAAACAGGCGAAATCAGTACTCTTGAGAAGCACCTTATAATTGTAATTCAGAATCGGCAAAATACAACCTGTTTTTTTCTTCCTCCTGCTGAAACTCACCCATAAAACGTCTTACACGGATAGCCCACGTAGGACTTTCAGCATATTTTGCACCAATCTGCTCAATAGTTATTGCGCCGTAACTAATGTACCGTTCCTGTATACCCGCACCTACAGATTCAATAGCGTTTTCCCAGTCATTAAAAAGCGCATATCCACCGTTCCATCCAAATGGATTGTAAGAACCGGGGAGGATGTAATGACCAAAGCTGGACTCAAGTCCTGTGATGGCAGGCAAAAGATAACAGTCAAGAGAGTACTGTTCACATGTTCTCAGGAATACATCGGTTGACCCGGCCATGGGGGAATTTCTCTGCTCGAGAATAGATTTAATAGCTCTCTTTTTACTATTTGTTTTAAAGATCATATCCTTATAGGATACCTTCTGAGCAACGGGACCGTTTGCTATAACCCTCATTGAGGCAGAGTCTCCGGCTGTGTAATCGGAGGCTGATGCCGAGGTTGCTGAGAATAACAGAAACAAAACAATAAGAACCTTTCTTACCATAAAGTTTCCGTCTTCAAAAAAGATCCCAAAGCTTTTTCACAAATTGGGAAAAACCTTAGGATCTAAAAAGTATTATAGCATAGTATTATAGGTCTGTCAAGCCCCATATGAATACGTCCTTATAGTGTAATATTAGCTTCAGTTTGAGTTATTTTAACCTACAAAGGTCCATCTTTCCTCAACCGAACCGTAGTATGAGGACGATGAGTTTTTCCTCTTCTTTTTAGATCCACATTCTGTACGTCTATTGCAGCCTCTATATCGTCTAAAACCTGCTCACGCCAAACTTTTGCTTGCCTCATCTGTTCTTCGGCTTCATCTCTAAAATCTTTTTCTGGTTTACCCATACTTTTTTATTGATTATATCTTGCTTTTAATATTTTCTGAGCACGCTCGAAAAAGGTGTGTTTCGTGCAATGATTTTTAAGTTGAATCCTGTCATCTTCTGAAGGTTGAGTAATCTCTGAGGATCGTGAATACATGATAGCATTTGGATTATTTATATGCTCCAAGCCAAGAACGTGACCAAATTCATGTTCTAATGTGTGAATAAGCTCGGCCTTGCTAACATTAAAGTAAATATCAATCTTATTCTCTTTCGGATCATAAATACCGGCTTCAGGCTTGGTCAAAAGCACGTTTGAAAGGTTGCTTGACGCTTGATTTAACTGACCAATCTGCCCATTATAGTCTTCCACGTTTATATTGAGCCCTGCAGCCATAGCATTGAGCTCGTTAGCCTCTTTTTTTAATGCTTCGGTTTCTTCCTGTAGTCTCTTATATTCCTCCTCAGGAGCTCCACCCCGCTTATTCCATCCTTCAATTTGACTGTTTAATACGTTCAAATGTTCATCAAAAGCGGCTGAGCGCTGCTTGTATTCTTCCAGCTCTGCTTCAAGTTTTTGTTTATTTTCCAATGTCATTTTCTCGGTGCTTTGAACAACCTCCGATAATGACTGTCTTTCATCAAATACCAGATTAACTTTAAGTTCAGCGTTGGAATCGTGGGCAAATAATTTTTTTCCGGCTACCGAATCCCAAACAGTTGTGGCCTGTATTATATCTGTTAAAAACTCGTCTTCCGAGAGGTGAAACCTGTTGTCTATCGTCCCGACTCTGTAAGTAATTGTACTGTCACAAACTGTTGGAAGGGGAATTGCGAAAAGATAATAGCCCAAGCCAAAAAGAAATAATATGGTAAAGATAAATTTAGGGATCTTCATGGTTGACTATTACGAAGCTCTTTTTCTGTTTTTGGAGCGATCGATCAATGCCTGATGATTGACAAAACTAACCAGTTCGGTAAGTGCATAGGAAATAAACGCATACACCAAGAGAGCAAATAATGCAGAAAACTCTATGACAAAACCACCCGTCAGGCGGGGAGTCGGAAATAGACCTTGAAACGGTATGAGAAGTGGCGCGCTGGTTTCGTAAACCCAGTTGGCAAAGGGCGCTGCGGCATTTGCACCAAATAATTTGAGAATCACCCGTAGTCCGATTACAAACTCTATAAAGGCGAAGATCGCGTTAGCAAGAAGCAAGAATGATTCTAGCGTAACCATAACCATGATTGTAATAAATTCTTTATAAAAGTCAACTCACCTCTGATATACTGAACTCATATGCTTAAGGCTCCTATCTGGTGGAAATGGTTTCCATGGATCCTCGCGCTTTTGATGCTTGAAGCAGGAAAACTTGTTTGGTATCAAAACTCTGGAAAGAATTTTCCTCCATCTGATTTATATGGATGGTTTCCAATTTTGGGAATATGGGCTTTCAGCTTGATGTGGACCCATTATGCTATAGGTGAATTTCGAAGAATTAATCCCAAACTTCCTAAAAACGAGCTCTATAGTAAAGTTACAGGCATCTTAGTCCTTGCTCTCATATTACTGCATCCTGGTTTACTAGTGATTGCGCAATATCAAAACGGCTTTGGCTTGCCTCCAGCAAGCACACTTGCATATGTAAGCGCTCCCAATGCATCGGCTCTTGTTCTTGCATCAATTGCACTTATATTCTTTTTAAGTTATGAAATATTTGATAGGCTAAAAAATAATCCCGTTGTCAAGAAATATTGGTGGCTGGTAAATATAACTCAATCCATCGCAATGCTTTTTATTCTCAAGCACTCTTTTACAATTGGGAGTCATATACTACAACCCGGGTGGTTCCGCACGTACTGGATAGTTCTAGGAACGTTACTTCTTCCTATGCTCATCCATGTCCATTGGGACGACTTCAAAAATAGAGGCAAATAACGCTCTTTCTTCATAATCCTATAGTATAATAGAGGGATGGATATTAGCTTGTTACAAAGGCGAGTTATTCGCTATACTCCGATTGTTTTTCTTATTTTTTCCTACCTAGCCGTTGGGGTTGATTCTATTGTATATCCTGGTTTTTTTGGAAAACATTTCTTTATTGATTCGCGGATCCTTACTGCGTTATCTCTTATTCTTTTATATGGAATCTTTGCGAGTAGGAAGTGGAGGATGCCTTCTCGTCTCATTAGTCTAAACGCTCTTGTTCTTTTTCCTTTCTCGATTATAAGTGTTGGAATACTTACACTGCTCGAGTACATAAAGTATCCTAACTTCGTCTTTGCCACACTACACATTCACTATGATCAACTATTCTATATTCTTATTTTAAGCGCTTTTACATATGTAGCGTTTTTAGATAAAAAAACTATTAGAAAACACCGACAAGTGCTCCTTGTTTGGTTTGCTGTCTTCCTGTTATATGCAGGAATCTTAGTCCGAATGTGGCCTCAAGATGCGTTTCTCATCTTTAGTGGGGAAGACGATCTCTTTGAATGGCTTCAATTCTTCTTTTACCTCTTATCTTCAGTTTCTTCATTTTATCTTATGATTCAGTCTTATAAGAAAAAAAAGTATTTTAGCGTATTTGTATATGAGATGCTCGGACTATTTGCTTTTTTTGTCGCCGGTGAAGAAATCTCATGGGGTCAACGGTTGTTCCATATTCCTTCTCCCTCATTTCTTCTTAAGAACAATTATCAAAGAGAGATTTCAGTACACAATCTGAACTCTCTGCAGCAATTTCAATATTTATTTTATATGGCGTTTTCCTTATTTTTCCTTGTCGGAAGGGTAACGACAAGATTTATTTCAAAAAAACTTTCGAAAATAATTCAGCGATTTATTTCTCCGTGGTATCTTTTCCTATATTTTCTCCCAATTTTTGTTTTTTACTTATATATGAATTTCTTAGGGGGAACACATCGAGAATGGCAGGAATTCTCAGAACTACTTCTTGCAATAGGAATACTTTTATACGTCTGGGAAACAAGAAGAAAACAAGAAAAAACTTCGTTGAGTAAGTAATTACGCTTCTGGAAATCGAAACTCGGATTCGGGGCGCGTGGCGTCGAATAACAAATCATCTCTTCCGTCTTTAATGAATCTTATGGAAACTCCCATTCTTTTCAAAAACCGTCCTGAAGTAACCTCAAACCTGAGTCTTGAAATAGAACTTAGTGGAACACCGCATCGCTCATACATCTCCAGAAGATCTCGTTTCGTCAATACCTGGCCTTCTTTCAGTGCATTGGCTATTTCTTCATGAACAGCCTGAGAAGCAGGACTCAATCTGGTTATTTTTATAGGTACTATTTGTTGATCCGTCAAATGTGCAACGAGACTCTGTCTACCGACGAAGCTTTCAACTTTTGTATAAACACCGGGTTTATAACTACCTCTTTCACTCATTGAAGGACATTATATCAGAAAGACTTTCAAAACAATCTAAAGCAGAAGGCGGGATCGACTAAGTTCAGTTATGACATTTCTTGAAATTGGATATATATCTCAGAGAATTTAATTTTTGCTCAATATTTTTGCATTGAGTCAAAAATATCTTATCCATGAAGAATCCTCCTTGATAGGTTGATGCTTTGGGAAACAAATCGCTAAATGCTTTAACTTCTTCTGGTGAAACGCTTTCTTTAAAGCTTCCATCTATCTTTAAGTTTTCTTCGGGGCAAAGTTGAAATTCACACGTAGGAGGAATTCTACCGACAAAACCTCCATCTGCAGAACAACGTTTATAATCGAGAGGGCAAGAACCAGCGGGCGGAAATAAAACATAAAAGGGAAGAGAAATTAATGGTCCAAATAAGAACCATCCTAAAGCCACTATTAAAAATAGTACGAGAGGACGGTTTATTTTCGACTTAGTTATCAATAACCCTATTAGCGCAACCAGCCAGAATAACACTGCTACCATCATTACCATGCCAAATCCTATATTTGCTCCCTGGGCGCCATTAACGATTCCAAGAATCATTACGACAATGGCTAAACCGAAAAAAAACAGTCCAAGGATAAAAAGAAGCTTTGGAATGGAGAATTTACTTGCTTTCACTACTAATAAGGTAGTAAAAAAGGAGATCATTGTCAATTCTTGCGCGAACGACGGGGCTCGAACCCGCGACCTTCTCCGTGACAGGGAGACGCTCTAACCAAACTGAGCTACGTCCGCTCTTCATCGCTTCACTCTTCAGAGCAAGCTTGCCCTGAACGAAGTGAAGGGTGGACCCGACAGGACTTGAACCTGTGACCTTTGCAATGTCAATGCAACGCTCTAGCCAACTGAGCTACGAGTCCTTGTCATACTATTTTATCATGAGACTGCTCCAACTGGTAGTCTATCTCATGGACTTTTATAGTGATTTCATGGTACAATAAGTGCTTTTCCAAAAAGCATTTTTATGGCTAACGCAGTGGAAAATCGAAGAACGGCAGAATTATTGAGAGGAAGAGCGGAAAAGATTATTGATAACCGTGACCGCAAGGGTCCGCGAAATTACTATTGGGAAAATCCAGCAATCGCAGCTAAATTTAAGATATTCCCTTTTTTATTTTTAATTGATGAAAATACGAGAAAGCTTCCCGGACAAGGTATACAAACGAACCCTTGGACGGGCACCCTTATAATGCCATCATGGAGACAACAGCAATCAAAGCTTTCTGAAGGATCTGAACCATTTCACGTCAATCCATCAGGTGAAGGTGACATTTGTGTAAGGCTCTCTCAATATAGAACGATCGAACAAGCAATGCGAGGAGTCATTCATGCCTCTCAAAAATATCGGCCAGGTGGAGAAATTAAAGCAAATGCAGAACACTTTATGGAACTTACCGAAGAGGTAGAGGAAAGATTCGCAAGAGGTTTGATAACTGCCGATAACGTAAGGGAAGTCTCTTACGATACTTTCGCGCAACTTGAACGAGTTGGTTTTGGTGAGAGAATAAGAAAAAGCAATAAAAAAGCGGCTAGAAATCAAGTAATTTCTGCGGTTGGACCGGATCGCCTTCGTCGATTTAATCCTGAAAGATCTTCTATTATGCTAGCGGCTGCATATATTAAGGGTTTTCATGAATTCTTATCAGCAAGTAAGGTTGTTACTAAGTACGATGCTCTTTTTGATGCTCTGGCCTCTCAAAGAATGTTTGAAAGAATGATTACAGCTAGGGTTCTTTTTGATGCTGAAAATGTAGTTACATACGACGGTGATGAAAATGGAAGGTGGGACGAATCCGAGTTTAGAAGAAGGATTTCAGACCTTAAACGAACCGTTGAAGAGTTTTGCAGAGTTGATACGATAAGAACTGCTCCTTACCGAGTACCGGCGCTTGCTTTTGCATCTTCCACCTTTGGCTTTGACGAAAATGTTATCGGTTTCAATGAATGGCCAGGTGAAGAACTTCTAGATCTCCCTCCAGACTACAGAGAGTTAACTCAAAGTCCTGCAGATTTTATGAGACGAGCTATAGGCGATGCCGGCTATGATGGAAACTTCTACACTACAATAACTCAAGGAGTTGGATCCATTGAGGATTTTTTAAATATCGACGGACTTACAGAAGAGCAAATCAGAGAATTTATACAAAGAAGAGTTTCCACTAGTTTGGCTCCTTTATGGCATGTTTATCATCTTGCCTCTGATTGGACTAATTCTAGTGTATTTGTCAGCCCTCCTGGCATTCGAAACGAAAAGCTTGAAGAAACTTCTGTATAATTACCCTAATGAGTAAACTTAAAGACCAACCCGCTAAGCGGGATAAAAATCACGCTCAGCGTGATCACCGTGAGATCGGGCGCGAGCTCGATCTATTTTCTTTTCATGACGTAGCACCCGGTGCTGTCTTTTGGCATCACAAAGGACTAATTATCTATAAGACGTTGGTGGGAACTATCCAAACGCTTTTAGCACGTAATGGATATCAAGAGGTATTAACTCCAGTTATGGTTAAGAACTCTCTATTTAAGAGATCAGGCCATTGGGATTATTATCACGAAAACATGTTTAACCTTCTCGTTGATGATGAGGAATATTCTCTTAAACCAATGAATTGCCCCGAAGCAAGTTTGATTTATTCAAGTGGCATAAGGAGCTATCAAGATCTTCCCTTACGCCTGTCCGAGATTGGAACCCTCCATAGAAATGAATTATCAGGTGTACTTGGAGGTCTTTTTAGAGTTAGACAGTTTACAATTGATGACGCTCATCACTTTATACGCCCCGATCAAATACAGGAAGAGATCAAGGAGCTTACTCTTCTCGTTATTAATTTTTACAGGCAATTTGGCTTTAAAACCGAATTCTACCTCTCTACTAAACCAGATAAAGCAATGGGAGATCCAAAACTCTGGATTAAGGCAGAAGAGGATCTTAAAACGGCGCTTGAAAAGCTAAAGATAAAATATGACATAAAAGAAAAGGATGGAGCCTTTTATGGACCAAAAATTGATATTCATATAAGAGACTCTCAAGGTCGAGACTGGCAACTAACCACAATTCAACTCGATTTCCAAATTCCAGATAAAATGAAACTTGAATATATCGATGAAAAAGGAAAACCCCAACGGCCTGTTATAATTCACCGGGCAATTTTAGGATCGGTTGAACGTTTTATTGGAATCATTACGGAACATTATCAAGGAGCGTTTCCTCTGTGGCTTTCACCGATTCAAGTTGAGGTTTTATCTGTCTCGGATAAACACAATACTTCGGCAAAAAAGGTACACGATGAGCTTCTTAAAGAAGGAATTCGGTCTGAGTTGAATGATGATAATAAACAATTGGGAGCGAAAATCAGGGAGTCTACCTTGCAAAAGGTGCCCTATATGGTTATAATTGGAGATAAAGAGACTGCAGTAAAGCCCTTAAGCGTATCAATTCGAACCCGTGAAGGAAAAGACTTGGGTCTGCAGAAATTATCAGAGTTTGTTCAATTAATAAAGAGCAATATTGAGACGTACCAATAAAAGATTTCCTCCAAAGAAATTTTATACCACTAATCACAATATCACAGCTGACAAGCTTCGAGTGATTGATGCAGAGGGAAAACAAATCGGTATTTTGTCAAAAGATGAAGCTCTCAAAAAAGCGCAAGAACAAGAAGTAGATCTGATACTTATCGCAACTCAGGCAGTTCCGCCGGTTGCAAAAATAATAGATCTTAAAAAATTTCTCTACCAAGAAGAAAAAAAACAAAAAGAAGCGAAAAAAGGTGTTAAGAAAAGCACCACGAAAGATATCAAACTATCTCTTTTTATAGCAACTGCAGATTATGAGCGGTTGAGTCATAAAGGGCAAGAGTTTTTAGCAAGCGGAAATCAATTAAGAGTTAATCTAACACTAAAAGGACGGGAGATGGGGAAGCGCGACATGGGAATAAGCTTGGTAAATAAGTTTATTGCAAGCTTGGGCGACGTCACGGTTTCGAAAGAACCACGGTTAGAGGGAAGAGTTATACGAACAGTTGTATCGAGAAAAAAATGACGCTCTGCGTCATCCTGAATTTATTTCAGGATCTAGGAGATGCTGAATCAAGTTCAGCATGACAATTATGGGAAAACAAAGAACCAGAAAATCAGCAAAAAAGCGTTTCAAGCTTACAAAAAAAGGCAAGGTGTTACACCGGTCTCATTATCTGAGACACCTCAGATCAAGTAAGAGCAAGAGACGGATCCGTCGTTTGAAACAGGTAAAACAAACGGTTGGAAAACACGCTACTAAAATTAAAAAGATGTTAGGAAAAGCATAATATGACACGGGTAAAAGCAGGAAGTACTACTAAAAATAGACATAAAAAGGTTTTAAAGCTGGCCAAGGGTTATTGGATGAGCAGGGGCAAGCAATTTAAAAAGGCAAAGGAAGCGGTCCTTCATGCCGGAGAATATGCGTTTCACGGAAGAAAAAAGAATAAAAGAGATTTTAGAAAATTATGGATCGTAAGAATCAACGCCGAAGTCCGAAATCATGGGCTTACCTATAGTCAGTTTGTCAATCAATTAAAAAAGAAAAAGGTTGAGGTCGACCGAAAGATTCTTTCCCAACTTGCAGTAGAACATCCTGAAGTATTTCAGAAAATTGTTGAAAAGGTAAAGTAAACCCCATATAATGTCTTTCATGTCAAATCTTCCTCAGAAAGACTTTGAAAAGGATCTAGAATCAGTTAAAGATCTCAAACAACTCGAAGAGCTTCGTATTAAATACCTCGGTAGAAATGGTGTAATCAACAACCTTCTTAAGGGACTTGGAAAACTTTCACAGGAACAAAGAAAAGAACAAGGAAAAGCGATTAATGTATTTAAAAACAAGATTGAAACCGAATTAAATAAGAAGAGATCTATGGTCTCAAAAAAAACGGTGATCAATTTTGACACCTCACTTCCTGGTACAAAACCAGCAGTGGGAGATCTTCACCCTACCACCCAGGTCATCAGAAAGATTAATGAGTTTTTCCGATATTTAGGTTATAGCGTCTATGACGGTCCTGAAATAGAGACTAATGAGTATAACTTTGAAAAACTAAATCTTCCGCTTGACCATCCTGCACGTGAACTTGCAGACACCCTTTATATAAAAGAGCCAGAGCTGCTTCTTCGTACCCATACTTCTTCCGTGGAAGCACGAGCGCTTTCACACGAAAAGATGCCGATTAGAATTGTTGTACCAGGAAAGGTATATAGAAACGAAACCGCCAATCCTACCAACAACTCCATGTTTTATCAGTACCAAGGAGTTCTCGTTGATAAAAATGTGAGTATGGCAAACCTAAAAGGAACTCTTATTGAGTTTGTAAAATTTCTCTATGGCCCAGATACAAAAACTAGATTTAGATGTAAATACTATCCTGAAGTTGAGCCTGGTGCCGGACTTGATATTGAATGCACCTTTTGCAAAGGCAGGGGTTGCTCGGTATGCAAGTATCGAGGTTATATCGAAGCGCTTGGTTGCGGAATGATTCATCCTAATCTTCTCAAGATGTGCAAAATTGACACCTCAAAATGGTCGGGATTTGCTTTCGGAATGGGACTTGATCGATTAGTAATGCTACAGTATGGAATTTCAGATATCAGAAGATTATACGATGGCAGTTTAACATTTTTAGATTAACATGAAAGTTCCAATAACGTGGCTTAAAGACTATATAGATTTTACAAATGAAACTGAACTTATGGATAAACTTACATTTGCAGGTCATATGCAAGACGGTCCACCTCAAGAAATCGCAGGAACTCATGTTTACGACCTTGAAATTAGACAAAATAGACCGGACTGTTTATCTCTTCTTGGAATAGCACGAGAAGCGGGCGCTGTTTTGAATAAAAAAGTAAAGTATCCTCAAATTAAACCTTATAAGAGCCAAGTTGGACCGACAAGGATAGAAATAGCAGATCCTAAACTCTGCTATCGGTTTAATACAGTGACAATAGAAGGTTTAAAAGTTTCTGAATCGCCCCAATGGCTTAAGGACAAATTAAAAAAGTACGGCATCAAAAGCGTCAATAACCTTGTGGATATCACCAACTTTGTTATGGTTGAAGTAGGACAACCCCTCCATGCATTTGACCGCGCAAAGATAAAAGATGATGTGCTCATAATGAGACCTGCGAAAAAGGGGGAGACCCTAACTCTGCTTGGAGCCAAAAAAATCTCGCTAACTCAAGATGATCTTGTAATTACTGACTCGCAAAAACCTGTAGGGCTCGGAGGAGTAATGGGTGGAAAAGACACATCTGTTAATCGAGAAACAGACTCTATAATCCTAGAGTGCGCTACTTACAACCAAGCGGTTGTACGACGTACCTCCCTAAGACATCAGATTCGAACAGAAGCTTCTACTCGATTGGAGAAATTCCTACATCCAAAACTTACCGAATTGGCTCTGCAAAGAGCTGTAGGTTTAATTCTTGAGGTATGTGGTGGCGTTATTGTCGCGACCACGGATGCTTATCCGAAAAAATTTGCCGAGGTGTCGATTAAGTTAACGCTCGATCGCCTTAATAATCTTGGAGGAGTGAAATTTACACAAAAACAAGTCGAAGAAATATTAAAAAAGCTTGAACTGGAAGTGGGACCGAGCCTTAATATAAAAATTCCATATTTTAGAACTGATCTCGAGATTCAGGAAGATCTGATCGAAGAGGTTTTACGCATTCATGGATATGACGATATTCCCTCACAATTACCGGTGAATCCACCTCCGAGAAGTATTGACTCTATGGATTTTATACGAGAAGAGCAAATACGGGATCTCTATGCAAAAGCTGGATTAGATGAACAGATCACCGAGCCTTTAACAAATGAAAAAAAATCTATATTAAAGCCTGTTCTTTTGGAAAATTCTTTAAATGCCGACAAGACAATGCTACGTACTACTCTGAGAGACGGCCTGCTTGGCGCGCTTACGAGCCAATTAAAGTTTAGAAAAAATACTGTGAAACTGTTTGAGATTGGAAAAGTCTATTTTCTAGACAGCAAAGGACCTCAAGAAAAAGTCATGCTTGGAGTTGTAACTTCTGGAGTAGAATATTTTTTTATCAAAGGTCTTGTCGATCTTTTAAATGATCACTTTGAAAGCAAATTTGAATCGTCAGATTACTCAATCGAGGTCATCGAAGAGAATGTATACTTTTTTGAAATTTCTCTTGAAAAAATTGGAAATGTAAAAATAAAAAAGCCTTTAAGTAACCCTCCCCAAGTAATTTTTCAAGATATTTCATTATACGTTCCTACTAAAACTGAAGTTGGGAAACTGATTCAGGAAGTATTAAAAACCTCATCACTGGTTTCGAAAGTTGAACTTGGAGAAAAACCTCAAGTTAGTGGAGATAAAAAGACCGTATTTCTTCACGTTCAATTTGAATCGCCGGATAAAAACCTCACTAAGGATTTAACAGACAAAGAAAAGAAAAAAATAGTGACCGTCTTGGAAGCTAAATTCAAAGCAAAGGTGCGATAAGAATGGGCAAGCTCCAAGAACTTCAAAAACTCCAGAATATAATCGTATCCTGTTCTGCTTGTAAAAAAGTAGGAAGCGGAAAACTGGTTTTTGGAGAGGGGAGTCCGAATGCTAAAGTAATATTTGTCGGAGAGGCGCCTGGCAAGAAGGAGGCTGAATCGGGAAGACCGTTTATAGGTAGATCTGGACAATTATTGCGCTCCATCATTCGGTCTATCGGGTTGAAAGAAAAAGACGTATATATTACGAGCCCTGTTAAATATCTACCGCGCAAGGGAACCCCGTCAAGACAGGAGATCATTCATTCTCACACTCATTTCGTAAAGCAACTTGAAATAATACAACCTAAAATAATAGTGCTGCTGGGAAAAACAGCCGTTTACGCCATCCTAGGAGTAGATATTCCGGTCTTAAAAGATCACGGAAAAACTTATGAGAAAAATGGATGGAAAATATTTGTCACACTTCACCCCGCAGCAGTCTTACGATTTCCAAAGTATAAGAGTTTATTTGAAAGTGATTTTAAGAAAATAAAAAAAATTTCAAAGAATTAAGATTTACTCCCAGTCTGCCCTTACTCCAATCTTTACAGTTGAGTCGCCTTTTTTATCCTTCTCGTTAGTAGCCTCGACTTTAATCTCATGCTTACCGTCTGTCATATTGATTGTTTCATTGATCTCGTCACGATCTCCATCTAGACTTTTAACTTCCTTTCCGTCTATGAATATTTTTACATTTTTGACATTTGAGTTTGAAGTGAGTCGAGCTACTATCTTTACATCGTTTGATTCAACTCTTGATTTGTCAGACGGCTCCTTTATATTGACAACCATATCTTCTTGAGAAGCATCCGAGTTTTCTGAGGGATATTTATATTTCTCATCACCTTGTCCGTTTCTCCATGCGTCAATTGCCTCCTGCCACCTGTTTTTTCCGTCTGTAGAAACCGGATCATTTTCCGTGATAACGATAAAGTCTTTTTCTTCATAGTCTCCTTTTCGTATTTCTACATCATTGGCTAGTTTTCCTGTGGATTTTGAAATCTTTAGTTTTTTGTAGAAAGAGGATATATCTTTTGGTTCGGTTCCTTTTTTAAAGTATTCGGAACGTGTCGGACTTCCCTCTTTCGGCAATCCTCCCAAGTATGCGTCTATATTAAGCGCGACCACATCACCGGTTTTATCAGGAATTCCGTCTTTGTATGTTTTCAGTAGATCTCGCATAATCGCATGCCAAATCGGAGACGCTCCGGTGATACCGGAAGCAATCCTTGGATCCATTGGAGAATTGTCATTGTTACCTACCCAAACTCCGACCGTGACGTCGTTCGTATAGCCAAGAGTCCAGTTGTCTCTTTTATCATTGGTCGTACCTGTTTTTACGGCCACTGTTTTTCCGGGAACCTTAAGAAATGAACTAGGTCCAAATGCAATGACGCGGGCGTTGTCATCTGATAAGATGTGGGAAATTAAAAATGCTACCTCTCGGCTTAAGACACGCCTTTCAGATGATTTTTTCTGTTTAAGAATGGTCTTTCCTTTGTAATCCTTGATCTCGATAATAGACTGAGGTTCTTTTTGTATTCCTCCTCGTGCAAATACAGAATATGCTGTAGTCAAATCCAAAAGCGTCACCTCGCCACCTCCTAAAGTAATTGCAAGACCAAAACGGTCTAAGTTCTTTTGAGTGGGTGCGAGGGTGGTAAGACCCATATCATTGGCCTTCTGTAAGAAATCCCGTAGGCCAACCATGGCAAGTAGTTTTACCGCAACTACATTGATCGAATTACCAAGGGCAAACCGCAGTTGCATTGGACCTCTAAATTTGTCATCGTAATTTTCAGGGACATAATCCTGTCCGCCTTGTGCAGGAAAGACGGTTTTTAGATCCATAAGTACGGTCGCCGGTGTATATCCTTTTTCAAAAGCAGCCGCATATGTGATAGGCTTTATCGCAGATCCAGGTTGTCTCAAGCCCAATGCCGCGTTGAAATTTCCATATTTTTCGTCATTGTAATCGTAGGCTCCAACCATTGACAGAACCTCTCCACTTTGAGAATCAAGCACTACAGCTGCTCCATTACCCACCCTTGCTCCTTTTAATTTTTTTACTTCTTCTCGTACAATTTTTTCAGTGCTTTTTTGTACATCCGAAGAAAGGGTAGTCTTTACTCGTAAACCTTCGGCAAGCACTTTTGGACCAAACTCTTTTTCAATTTGATCACGTACATAAAAAACATAATGTGGCGCATTAAGACTTTCTCGTGTTTGAGAAAATTTCACTTTATCTACTTGCGCCAATGCCTCGAGCTCTTGTTTTTTTGTTATGTAGCGGTCTTCCCTCATCCTTCTTAATACGTCTTTCGTTCTTTGTTTCCACGCGTCCTTTTCTCCGATATAAGGGGAGTAGTACGTTGGTCTTTGAGGAAGTCCAGCGAGAAACGCAGACTCTACAATATTCAAATCCTTTGCTGATTTTCCAAAGTATCCTTGAGCGGCAGAACCAATACCCCAAAAGCTTCCTCCGTAAGGTGCCTCATTAAGATATAGTTCTAAAATCTGATCTTTTGTGTAACGCTTTTCCACGACAACGGCAAGAATAACTTCTTTTAATTTACGGGTTACACTTCTTCGTGGATCAAGAATTACGTTTTTAATTAACTGTTGAGTGATAGTAGAACCTCCCTGTACTGATCCACCAAAAACCGTACTAAAAAAAGCGCGCGCAATTCCTGTCTGAGAAATTCCCTGATGCTTGTAAAAATTCTTATCTTCTATCGCAATTGTGGCCTGCTTCATCGAATCCGCAGTCTCATTCAACCCTACCGGAACTCTGTTTCTATCTTTATATAATTCGAATAGTACCTTACCGTCCCTATCGTAAAAAACGGTAGAGGATTGACTTGTCTGAGAAAGTTTACCGGGTGAAGGGAGATCTTTTGCGATCCATGCAAACGTAGTAAAAATAATGATCAGCCCCGCAAGAACAACCCCTGCTATTATAAAAAGGGTTTTGTTGGTTAATTTTTCCCGTGAACGAAGACGAGCAACTCTTAGCCTGCGAGAGACCATAGAAAAATTATATCAGATTGTTCCTGCATAGCAAAAACCAAATCTTTCGGTATAATAATTACATGGGAAAACTCAAAATTTTCAAGAAAGAAAACGTGTTGAAAGTCCTTATTATTATCTCGACTATTATTCTTGTAATCTCTTCTTTTCTGCCTTTTTTTCTGAGCTAATCAAAAATCCTGTGTAGGTATAATAGGATATGTTTTTGCCTCAAAAAATAGAGTCGCTCCCTGCAACAAGTGTCTTAACAATAAAACGATTAAAAAGTCTTGGAATACAAACATACTGGGATCTTTTGAATTACTTTCCCAGTCGACATGAAGACTACAGTGCTATTTCTCCTATTGGTAAAGTACAGGAGGGGGAAAAAGTTACAATCAAAGGACGCATCCTGACGGTAAAAAACAACTATGTCAGAAAGCGTTTGACTATTCAACATATCACTGTTTCGGATGGCACCGGAACCATTACGGTAACATGGTTCAATCAACCCTTTCTCTTGCGATTATTTAATCCCGAAGCACATATCAGCATTAGCGGCATCATAAAGAAGCATGGAAAGTTAATAATAGAACCAAAGGAGTACGAAATTCTCAAAAATGCAGATCAAGATACGGTTCACACCGGGAAAATTATTCCTATTTATCCAGCTAAAAGAGGTCTTTCCTCCCGTACCATACGGGACAAGATTTTTTCTGTTTCATCGGTTCTAAAAGAAAAAAGGGGAAACGATTTTGAAATCTTGCCCGAGACGATTGTTAAAAAACACCGATTGATAGATGAGTCGCTCGCATATAAAAACATTCACTTTCCCAAGTCTAACGTAGAACTGGAACAGGCGAAAAAAAGACTCGCTTTTGATGAACTGTTTATAATCCAGCTCTCTGCAAAACTGGTTCGACTTCATTGGGAAAAAGAAAAGGTAGGAAATTTACTTTCAGTTAAAAAATACCAAAAAAAAATTGACGAGTTTGTATCAAGCCTTTCTTTTACTCTTACCGCTGGACAGAAAAAAGTAATAAAAGAAATCTTAACCGATCTTGGAAAAAAACACCCGATGAACCGCTTTCTTCAGGGAGATGTGGGATCCGGAAAAACAGTGGTTGCCGCGATCGGAAGCTTAGTCTCATATCTGAATGGTTTTCAAACTCTCTTTATGGCGCCAACCGAAATTCTTGCCGGACAACATTATAAAACTCTTCTTTCTCTTTTTAAAAACACACCGGTTAAAATCGGGCTCCAAACTGCAAGTAAGAAATTCCGTAAGGATGCGGATATCGTGATAGGAACACATGCGCTTCTCACAAAATCAGTCAACTTCAAAAAAGTAGGATTTGTAGTAATCGATGAACAACACCGCTTTGGAGTAAGACAGCGTGCAATTCTTAAAGAAAAGGGATCAAACCCGCACCTTTTAAGTATGACGGCAACTCCGATTCCCCGAACGGTTGCGCTTACGCTATATGGCGAACTTGACCTTTCACATCTTGATGAAATGCCTCAGGGAAGAGTTCCGATAAAAACATATCTTGTCCCCAATCAAAAAAGGTTTGATGGGTATAAATGGATCCTTGAAAAAGTAAAAAAAGAACGAGCCCAGGTGTTTGTCATATGTCCTTTAATTGAAGAGTCAATCGTTGAAACTCTGCAGTCGGTAAGAGCGGCGACAAAAGAGTATGAACATCTCAAAAAAAACGTTTTTCCTGCGCTTCGGTTGGGGCTTATTCATGGGAGAATGAAAAGCAAAGAAAAGGATGAGGCGATGAATAAGTTTAAGGAACACCAATACGATATTCTTGTAGCAACCTCTGTTGTGGAGGTAGGAATAGATATCCCGGGAGCTACTATTATGCTCATCGAAGGCGCCGAGCGTTACGGCCTCGCACAGCTCCATCAATTAAGAGGGAGAGTTGGAAGAAGTGATAAGCAATCATATTGTCTGGTTTTTACAGATAGCAATGATCCTGCAAGATTAGACCGTCTTTCTTTTTTTGCAAAAAATATCAATGGGCAAAAACTTGCAGAATACGATTTTAAAAGACGAGGTCCTGGAAATCTATATGGGGTCGAGCAACACGGATACGATTCGCTCAGTGTCGCTTCATTTGCAGATTACGCATTAATTAATGAAACAAAAGAAGCTGTAACTGGTTTTATGAAAACCTATTCTCTTGAAAAGCTTCCGGCATTAAAAGACAGAGTAGATTTATTTCAGGTTCATCGAATCGCACAAGATTAGATCTATTTAAATGAAGAGGTTAGATTGTATATTGGCGTGATGACAGAGATTACGATAAACCCTACTCCCAATCCCAAAACAACAAGAATCAGTGGCTCGATAAGAGTAGTCATTGCTTTAATGGCAAGTTCCGACTCCATTTCAAAATACTTGGATAAACGAAGCAGTGTGTCGTCAAGATGACCGGTGTTTTCACCGACGATCGCCATTTGCACAAGTATTGGAGGAAAAATTCTTTCCTGCGCCAACGCAATTCCCAGAGATTGACCCTTTTCAATAGCCTTATAGATATTCTCAAAGGAGCGCTGATATACCGAATTATTAGTTGTCTGGATAATGATTTTTAGGGCGTCGAGTATCGAAACACCAGAACCGACCAATATCGAAAGAATCCGTGTACTGTCAACGAGAGCAGCCATTTTAATTACACCGTTAACTACGGGGAGTCTCAAAATCATCGAGTCAAAGGCGTATTTACCCTGCTTGGTTTTTAGATAGCCTCGGACAAGCACCACGACTCCTGCTACTCCCAGAAGGATAAAAGGCCAAAATTGACTACTAAAAGATGACAAACCGATGAGTATCTGCGTCGTAATAGGTAACTCAATATCAAAGTCTTTATATAAATTCAAAAGTTTTGGCACCACGAAAGTTATCATGATAAACATGACTGAAAGCATTGCGATAATAACAATCACAGGATAAATCAAAGCTCCTTTTAATTTTCCTTTGAATTCCCGTTGCTTTTCAAGCGTCTCTGAAAGCTTTAAAAGAATCTCACTGAGTTTTCCTGACGCCTCACCGGATTTAACAAGGGAAATGTATAGATTTGGAAAATATTGGGGATATGCACTCAATGCAGATGACAGCGGAGTTCCTGCTTTAACCCGCTTATCTAAATCGGCGATAACTTTCTGTAGTGACTCCTTTTCTATCTGTTTTTCCAGGATTTCAAACGAATCAACGATCGTCAATCCGGCATTTAACATGATCGCAAGTTGACGAGTAAGATTTACCACATCATTAAATGTGACTTTGTTTAAAAATGATAGAAAAACCGAATTACCTGGCTTTTTTTCCTGCTTAATTTCAATAGGAAAATATCCGTTATCTTTTAGATATTTCACTACTCCTTCTTCTTTATCTGCCTCGATTTTTTTGACTATTATCTTGCCGTCCTTGATAGCTTTGTATGTATAGAACATGCTATTTTATATACTTCTCAAGTTCTTTTGGTCTTATAGCAAAAGCGTATGCGGTTTCTTTAGAAATATGACCCTGTTGAACGAGTTGCGATAGATATCGTTCAAAATAAATAAAACCTTCCTTGTCCGATGTTTGCAGAAGATTTTCAAGAAGAAAGGGTTTTCCATCACGGATAATTGATGCGACCGCAGATGTATTATGCATAACCTCCAAAGCGGCAACTCTTCCTTTCATATCTGATCGAGGGAGAAGTCGTTGAGCAACTATTGTTCGTAGTGCGCCGGCAAGTTGTGTTTTTATCTGATTTTGTTGGTGCGATGGAAACATGTCGATAAGACGATTTACGGTTTCCGGTACGGACGTCGTGTGAAGCGTAGAAAATACCAAATGTCCTGTTTCGGCAATGGTTAAAACAAGTTGCGCCGATTCATAGTCTCTGATCTCACCAACTAATACCACATCCGGATCTTCTCGGAGTACCGATCGCAAGGCGATATTCCATGAATGAGTATCCTGATGAAGCTCACGCTGTGAGATAATCGACTTTCCGTTAGAATATACAAACTCTATGGGGTCTTCAATTGTGATGATATGTTTTGCATGCTTTAAGTTGATCTCGTTTATGATCGCAGAAAGAGTCGTGCTTTTTCCTTCTCCGGTGGGTCCAGTTACTAAAACCAATCCGTTTGTGTGTTCTGTAAGATTGTGAAAAGACTCCGGAAGAGCTAGTTGTTCTATCGTCCGTATTTTCGAAGGAATTAAACGAAAGGAACCGCTCCATCCACCCCGCGTGTGATAAATATTCACGCGGAATCTGTTTCCCGAATATTCATACCCCAGATCGATCTCCTTATTTGCGATAAGATTTTCTTTCTGTTCTTCGTTAAGAATAGAAAAAAGCATTTTTTCTGATATTTCCGGCGTGAGAAGTGATAGCGTGCTTAATTGATACAAAACTCCATCCACCCTAACAGACGGGAATGTACCGGCTACAAGATGAAGATCCGAAGCGGCTCTCTCAATCGTCAACTCAAACAACTTAGTGATTTCCATACGGTATTCCTTTAATTAAATTTCAGCAACACGAAGAACTTCTTCTATGGTCGTTATCCCATCAAGTACTTTTAGATAGCCATCTTGCTTCATATTAATGGTTCCTTCTTTTGTCGCCTGTTCTTCGATCTCTTTAGCAGTGCTTTGATTCAAAATCATTTTATTAATTGACGATGTGATCTTTATTACCTCAAAAATTGCGATTCTTCCCAGATATCCGGTTTTCGCACACTCATTACATCCTTTACCTCTTACTAATTTCATTTGCCCGCCGTCTTTAATTGCTTTTGGAAGAAGATCACCTAAAACATCTTTAATATTTTGTTGAACTGAAGGATCGGGTACGTAATATTCTTTACAGGTCGAACAGACCCTTCGGGAAATACGCTGGGCGAGTGACGCATTAAAAACAGATGCGATAAGAAACGGCTCTCCACCCAAATCGATAAGACGGGGGATTGCGGTTGCCGCATCATTAGTATGAAGCGTAGAAAAAACCAGATGTCCTGTCAGGGCAGCCTGAATTGCAAGTTGCGTAGTTTCCTTATCGCGGATTTCTCCTACCAGAATTATATTCGGATCCTGTCGCAAGAAAGATCGAAGCCCTGTTGCAAAATTAAGACCTGCCTGTGGATTTATCTGAACTTGATTTATACCGCTTAATCGATATTCGACAGGATCTTCAAGAGTAAGTATATTGATATTCGGTTTATTAAGACGTGAAAGTATTGAATACAGGGTTGTTGTTTTACCTGAACCTGTCGGACCAGTAACAAGAATTATTCCGTAAGGCTTGAGAATCGCATCTTCCAGATCTTTATATTGGGGACCCCGAAGTCCAAGCTCCGATAAGGCGGGAATACCTCCTGTTTTTTTTAGAAGCCTCATGACGACTTTTTCGCCATGGACTGTCGGCAGCGTCGATACGCGGAGATCAACTTCTTCATTTCCCAGTTTCAAACTGAATCTTCCATCCTGAGGGATGCGTCGCTCGTCAATCTTCATGTCGGATAAGATCTTTATACGGGAAACAAGAGCTTCGTGAATCGATTTAGGAAGAGAAAGTTTTTCATTGAGAATTCCGTCAACCCGATATCTTACTCTGGTTTTTACTTCTTCCGGTTCGATGTGAATATCTGAAGTCCTGCTTTTTATTGCAAATTCCAGAATCGTGGAAACTATTTTTGCAATAGGAGCTTCTTTAATAATGCTCCCTATATCTTCTATCGGCTTCTTCGCAATATCGGGTTGATATTCTTTCAGCGCCTCACTTACCTCTGGTGAGAGACCTTGAGTGTATGAAAGATTTATTCCCTTTGAGATTTCCTGTGCATCAGCGAGAGTAAGAACGACTTTTTTACCGATCTTCTTTTCGATAAATTCTGTGAGATTAGTATTGAAAGGATCGGACGAAGCAAGATGTAATATTTGCGCTTTTGGATCAAAACGGTAGGGAAGTACCATATAGCGCCGTGCGATTGACTCAGAAAGAAGACTTACTGCCTGTGGATCGACTGGAGAAGTAGTAAGATCTACAAAAGAAACCTGCATTACTTCAGCCGTAGCTTTTAAAAGAGCGGCTTTATCGATTGGTGTTTTTGAGGTAAGATAATCAACTATCGGAATATTTTTCTGAAGACTGGTGAGTTCATAAGTGTCTGCGGTATTTTGATCGATGATACCATTATGAACAAGCTGTGTTAAAAGCTTTTTCGGAGACACGTTCATACTTTCACTATAAAAACATTTCTGCTAAAATGCAATACGATTATGACTCCAATCCTTCTTGTCGTACAGGATGAAAGAAAGGCGAAAACATTTCTGAAGCAGTTTTGTAAAACTCACTCGATTGAGCCGACATATTTTTTTGAAATTGAGCCTCAGAACAAGGAGATCTCAATCGATCAGGTTCGGGATATAAAAAAGCAGGTTGCGTATAGTTTTACTCAAACTCGCCTTTTTGCCCTGTATCAGTTTGACAGCGCCTCCTATCAGGCGCAAAACGCGTTACTCAAAACACTGGAAGAACATGATCCTAATATTCAATTCGCATTGGTTGTTACCACATTGCATAATGTCCTACCTACTATCCGGTCCCGCTGTCTAACCGTTGATCTTAAAAAAGATCCAGCTTCCGAAATAGATCTTAAAGTCAAAAACTCCATGGAAAAATTAATCGAACAAAAATCAGCAGTCTTTATGTCTCTACCGGAATTTCAAGTAAAAAACGCCTCTGACGCTGTTAAACTGCTTGATGAAATTACTCTTTTTTTTAGAAATCGATTAGAAAAAGATTCGCTTGTTACTGTAGCCTTAAGACAAATTCTTTCCAGCCGTTCTTCAGTAATTCACCACAGTATAACTCCTCAATACGCGATTGACCACGCGCTCATTTTTATCCACAAGCTCTACAGTCGGAAACTAGCTTGACACCAATGAGGCTTTTGGTGTAATCTGAATTGAAGATGAAGAAACGCTTTGGCTTTACTCTTATCGAACTCTTGGTAGTCATCGCGATTATTGGAGGGCTTTCTGCAATAGCCCTACCTAATTTCATGGACGCAAGACAACGCGTAAGAGATGCAAACCGGAAGTCAGACTTAAAACAGATCCAAAAAGCGTTTGAATTGTACAAGCAAGATCAAAATCCACCGGTGTATCCTTTAGCTTCACCCCCGCCGATTACGCCATTTACCAATCCTACAACTGCCGCAACCTACATGAACAAGTTTCCTGCTGATCCTCAGTCTCCTACAAATCCCACTCCTTATTTTTACCAGCGCGACGGAACAGATTCTCTCAAATACACCCTTTGTGCATGTCTTGAAAATAAGGCTGATACGGATGGAGTAAGTGCGGCTACATGTGGAACCAATTACACCTGCACCTCAGGTAAAAAGTTTGTCGTTACGGAACCGTAAATATGGTACAAATAAATAGATGAGAAAAGCTTTTACATTACTCGAATTACTCGTGGTTATAGGAATAATTGCTGTTTTGGTAAGTCTTGGAACTTTTTCATATACCACGGCACAGAAAAAGGCGCGAGATACCAAAAGAAAAGGAGATCTTCATGCTATACAAAACAGCCTTGAACAGTACTATTCTATCTGTGGATTTGTATATCCGGTCCCTGGAGGATCAAGCTATACCTCTATCGTATGTACTTCGCCTTCAATGGCAATCATGCCCACAGTTCCTTCAGACCCAAGAGCTACTCCTTATATTTGCAGCGGCTGCACTAATTCCGAGTATTCTCTATGTGGAACTATGGAATCCGAATCTCCAACTTCGTATTGCGTAACTAATCAGCAATGATATGAAAAAATTTGTTTTAGGATTTACACTTGTTGAAATTCTCGTTGTTACCACAATTATTGGAATGCTTGCGGCAGTAGGATCGGTTTCATACACTGCTTTTACAAAAAATGCACGGGATGCAAGACGAAAAGCAGATTTAGAAGAAGTCCGCGGCGCTATGGAGCTTTACAGAAGTAATAACTCGACCGGCTATCCTTCAGAAGGTGGCGGAGCTGCTGATCAGATTCAGTTTGATTGTAACGCAACCACAGGAAAATTAGAAGATTCAAACAGCAATAAATATCTGTCCAAAATTCCTGAAGATCCAAAATGTCCCACTTCTACATATGACATCATAAGTATATCTGCATCCGATTACGTTCTCGGCGCACGACTTGAAGGTGGAGGAACTGACTGTGGAGGAAGTTGTGGGGGAGGAAATCAGTGCAATTACTGTCTTGGCCCGTATGGACAACAATAACAAAGGCTTCACGTTTATTGAGCTCATTATCGTAGTATTTGTTCTATTGCTTTTTACCGGTCTGACCATAGCAAACTATGGCAACTTCAATGAGGAAAAAAAACTTGAAGATGAGTTAAAAAGACTCTCTTCGGTACTTCACCTTGCACGTACCAAAGCAGTTGCCGCAGACGCGGACCCTAATCTTCCCGCATGTGCCGACTTTAAAGGATATTATGCAACAATCTCCGCTGCAAGTTACAAGCTCGAGAGAAGTTGCGCCGGAACGCCTGATGAGGTACAAACATATTCGCTTCCGGCCAATATTATTTCGAAAACAACCCTTCAGATTTTATTCAAACCGCTAAATGCTGGAACCGATCTTCCATCGGTGACAACCGTTACGTTAAGAAATAACATACTGGATAAATGTATCGATATACAAATTTCTCCTTCCGGAACTATCAAGGAAGGTACCAAATACACCTCAGGTTGCTGATATGAAAAAAGTGAGTAGGGGCTTCTCATTGGTTGAAGTCCTCGTTTTTGTGAGCGTATTAGCGGTTTTTTTTGTGGTTGCTGCGGCAATCAGCTCTGTGTCTCTACGGGTTTCAAAATCAAACGAAAATAAACTACGCGCAACTCACTACGCAGAGGAATTGACCGAGTGGCTAAGGGGAAGAAAAGAGGAAGATTGGGATGCGTTCTTGAAAAACAGGCAGGGAACATGGTGCTTTAATAATACGCCGCTTACTAATTGGCCATCATCGGGGACATGTCTTTCCTCATCATATCTAGATACTATTTTTAAACGGGAGGCCGTCATATCAGATCCGGTTCCAAACGACGATCAACTAAACGTCTCAGTAACGGTTTCATGGAGTGAAGCAGCAAATACATTTAACGTTCCTTTAAAAACCGTATTTTCCCGTTTTGAATAACTATGAAAAAAGCATTTACCTTGATAGAAATGCTTGTCGTGGTCGGAGTAATAGCGTTTATTTTGCCCGTGGTATTTACTATTGTGTTTGCGATTTTAAGACAACAGGCAAAGATTTATGCTCTTCAAGAAGTAAAACGTCAGGGAGACTTTATATTGAGCAATATCCGGACAAATCTTAAAAACAGTGCGGCAACAGTCCATAGCGGTCCTCCCGATGAGTCTAATCTCGTATGCAACACCGCCAACTCATCAAATAGTGGACCGTTATACTTTAGAGATAGATTTAACAATAACTTTTGGTATTCTACAAATAGCGATATTGTCGCATCTAATTCTTCTATTCTTGAGGCGACATTGAATCTTACGAATGACAAAGTGAGAGTAGAGTCTATTTCAATCAGCTGTGAGCGTCAGGCAACATTTTCTTCGCCGGTTATATCCATATCTTACACTGTTGACTACGATACATCTTCAACCCGCGCGGAAGATAAAGCATCATTTAATTACCAAACGAAAATCCAGCTTCGTAGCTACTAACAGAGTTTATTGATATTTGAGTTTATATCTTTTATAGTGATTATATGGCCAATGATTTTTTTTGTATCGATCTTGGAGAATCTTTTATACGCATTTCGGATATAAAAAAGGCAGGAAATCTTTTCGAAGCAAAAAGCCTCGGCATGATTGATGTAGATCCTGTTTTTTTTAGAGCAGAAGCAGAAGGGGTAACGGAAAAACAAGCAGCGGTTTTAAGCAAGGCGATTGCACAACTAAAAATCACAAAGAAAAATGTCAACATTGTCATTCCTGATAGCTACAGTTATAACCAGTTTATAGAAACTCCCAAGCTGAATGAAAAGGAACTTTTGAGTGCTATTAAATATCAAGCTGACCAATTTATCCCTATGCCACTTGAGGAAATTAATCTTGATATCGAAATCTTAAAAGATGATGAAAAAAATAAAAAAATTCTGACATTAATTGCGGCTGCACCAAAAAAAATAGTCAGTAAGGTAGAAAGTCTTGCTGAATACGCAGGTCTGGCGCCACAAACAATCGAGACCGAAATAAGTGCGATAGGAAGACTTATCGGAGACGTATTCAAACCGCAAGCTAAAACCGAAACGCCACAAGGATTTCTTTTTATTAACCTGAATTTTTCTTCAACCTCGGTTTATTTTTTTGATAAATCTCTAGGTATTCTTGTCTTCAGCTACAATTTCTCAATCGGATACAATTTATTCTTAAAGGAAATACAGATAAATCTCAACGTCGATCAGAAAAAAGCTATCGAGCTTTTGAAAACACTGGGGATGAGTAAAAACGCAAGCTACAACCTGCAAGCGATTCTTACCCCTGTAGTTAAAGATTTTTTAGGAGAAATTCAAAAAGCTATTACTCTTTTGAAACAAAAATACAATACGCAGGTAACCAACATTTATACCTTTAATGAAACCTCCCGATTCCATGCATTGGAAGAAATTATAGGAAAATATTTTGCTATTCCTACGTCAAATTTTAATCTCTATTCAATGTTTGCAAAAAATAGCACTGTGGACGCTTTAAAAAACGACCTGGGATTTTTCGTCCCGTCAATTGGCGCCAACTTGAGATGAAGAAAACAAAAATAAATCTTTTGTCTGACAGGCAGGATTATGCGCGCTTGGAGCGCTACTTTCTTTTTTTGCGGATTGGTGTACTTCTATATGCCTTTGTCCTTTTTGGAATTATTGCGATATTTGCATATTTTTTATTCCAGCAAAACAATCAAGTTCAATCACTTCTTGAGAAGAAAAAAACTTACCTTACGACACTTAATGTGCAAAAAGAAGATGAGGCAAAACTTATCTACATTTCAAAAAAGGTTAATGCATATCAAACGTTTTTGAAAGATGATGCGCGTTTTTTGCCGTATTTCACTCTTCTCAATAATACATTGAAAACCAGTAGTCAGGCAGGAACTTTGTCAGGATTCGTAATCGATAAAAACCGCGATGTGGAATTCAAACTCTCTTTTGCACGTCTCGAAGACATGCTTGCGTCTTTTAAATTTGTGGAATCTGATCAATTCTTGCAAAATTTTGAAGAATTGTCTCTCGTTAAATTTTTAAGTCAAAGCACTACTTCACAGAAAAATTATGAAATCTCGTTTGAAGGAAAGTTTATGGAGCTCAATGAAAAAAACGAAAAAAATTAATCCCTATTTAAAACATCTCCTTCGGGAGAATGCAGGATACATTGCAGTTCTTGTAGCGCTTTTTATATCAACGATCGTCTTTTTTTCCTTCTTAAACAGTAAACTTTCAGAAAATCAGACTCAAATTTCAACCTTAGAGAACGACATTAAAGAACTACAGGATAAACAAAGTCTTTTAGCTGCCGCTACAGGCCAAGATGCAGGGTCTCTGGATAATGATGTCAAAATCATGCAAAATCTGATCCCCGACTTTGAAGATTATTTTTCGATTCTTTATGCTTTGGATACCCTTTCCCAAAAAACAGGTTTCTTGGTAAATTCTTATACTATTAATCTAGGATCATCTTCGACCGATAAATTATCTGTTGTTGTTTCAGGTGTAGGTAATCCTGATTCCTTCCTCAAATTCCTTAATGAGTATAATTTTGGCGGGGGAAGATTGATAACTTCAGAAAAAATTGAACTTGAAACGAAAGAGTCGGACGCATTCAAATTAAACTTGACGTTTTATAGTAAAAAAGTTTCAGCCACAAACGAAAAAAGCTTGAACTACCGTACAGCTCTTCAGGAATTCCAGAAATTAAAAAGTAAAGTTAGTTTCTCGCTCCGCGATAGTGAAGTTGTCGCAACAAGCGAATCTTATCCGATAAAATCTAATCCTTTTTAAGCTTTCTTAGCGGAAGATGAAGAATTTCTTTTTTTATATTTAAGTATTTTTTGTAATCCCTCGGAAACAATTGCACCTTTACTTACCCAGTGATTAAACCGCTCGGAATCGTATGATATTTCCGCAGGATCAGCTAGGGGATTATATGTGCCGATATTCTCTATGTATGAACCGGTTCTTTTTTTTCGTTTATCGACGACGATAATACGATAGAAAGCCTTTCCGCGTCTTCCTAATCGCATAAGTCGTAATGTTGCAGCCATATGTTATTATAGCACAAAAAATAACATTAAAAATTTATTGCGCGCAAAGCATGAACAGCAGCTTTCTCCTCGGCTTCTTTTTTTGAAAGACCTTTTCCTGTACCAAGTTTTTTCTTATGCAAGAATACAGCAACCGTAAAGATCCGCTTATGCTCTGGCCCTTCAGAAGCAAGTACTTTATACTGGGGGATTGTTTTATATTTTGCCTGAAAGATTTCCTGCAATCTGCTTTTTGCAGATAAATAGTCCTCTTTCTCTATTAACTGATCGAGTACTCCCTTGAATAAGTAGGTTGTGACGAATTGATTGGCTTTTTGAAATCCTTGGTCGAGAAAAATAGCAGCAATAAGCGCTTCAAATGTATCGGCTAAAATATTTCTATTGCGTCTTCCGTCTCCCAACTCCTCTCCTTTCGATAAATAAAGGTAGTTTCCCAGTTGCAACTGTTCTGCGGCTTCCGCAAGACTTCCGGTTTTCACAATAGCTGATTTAATCTCCGTATAGTCGCCTTCTTCGAACTTGGGATATTTTTCGTAAAGAAATACTGAGGTTATGAGTGAAAGAACGCTGTCTCCAAGAAATTCCAGTTTTTCGTTTGAAGTAAAAGCTGAGTCCTTATTTTCGTTTAAGTACGATCGGTGAATAAAAGCGTTTTGAAGTAGTTTTTTATTCTTAAATACGATGCCTATTTGTTTTTCAAGCTGGCTAAGAGGTTTCATTTTGTGGAGACTCCTTTAAAGCGCTTCCCAGAACGCCATTTATAAAAGAATACGATTTCTCATTGCCAAATTCACGGGCAAGTATAACTGCTTCATCGATGATGACCTTTGGCGGCTGCTTCTTCTCAAAAAGAAGCTCGTACATACTGAGTCGTAATATGGCTAAATCTACTTTGGCGATTTTTTTAAGAGGGTAGCGGGGAGCGTATTTCTGAATCACGAGATCTATTTTTTTAAGATTTTTGACGACACTATTAAAGGTCGGATCGGTGTCATTGGTGGCCGGATTTATTCCCTCGAATCCCAAAGGAAATAGTTTTTGAACCGTCTGCATACGATGAGTGTGACGCTTGTCCATAGGTTACTTTCCACAGTGCTTGCAAATCCTGTGAGACAGTTTCATCTTTTTACAGTTGGCACAGACTACCAAAGTGGGCATGTCAGTGGCTCGTGAAAGAAGCCTCATGCCTTTTCTTTTTTTTGAATGTTTTCGTTTCGGTAATGGAGCCATAAGGCAAATTATATCACATTTAAAATACTCTTTTTTTTACCCCCGATCAATCCCGATTAAATCGGAATTAAATCGGGGTTGACAAAGTGAGAAAAAAGCAGTTAGAATGGGTATATACATGAAAAAAGGTTCTTTCGGTTTTACACTAATTGAACTTCTTATCGTTATCGCACTTCTTGGAGCCTTAGCTATCGGTCTTCTAGCTGCTCTTGACCCTTTCGAACAGCTTAAGAAGGGAACAGATACAGGTACAAGAAATACGGCTAATGAATTTCATGGCTCAGTTATTCGTTACTATGCCATAAAAAGTCAGATGCCCTGGTGTGCAGACGCAACGTGTACGACAGTTCTTAATAGCGTAAGTGATACCACGCCTGTTACATTAACAAGTGCAACCTCCGGAACTCCAAATACTATCCAAAATGTTGTAGACACAGGAGAACTGAAAAAAGATTTTGTAAACCTGGCCGGGGGACAACTTGCCAATATTTGGATTACCGGCGACAACAACACTCAGACAATTAGAGTTTGTTTCAAACCTACAGCTAAGTCCTTTCGAGCAGATCCAAACACAAAATATGATAAAAACGGAGTTTTGGCAAGTGCTGGAACCGGTATAACTTGTCCAGATGCCGCAAACGCTGCTGCTGAATGTTATTACTGCATTCAATAGCCACTCTCTTGACAGTTTCCTCTTCTTTAGTGATACTTAATTAACATGAGCCTTTTTAAAGATAAAAGAGCGGGTTTTACTCTCTTGGAGTTAATGATCGTAATAATCATACTTGGCGTACTCACTACTCTTATTTCAGGAAATTTCCTAAACTCATTAAAAAAAGGAAGGGATGCGAGACGAAAAGAAGAACTTCAAAGTATCCAAAAAGCACTTGAGCTGTACTATGAAGATAAAAGAGCGTATCCGCTTACCGCTCAAGTTGTATTTGGAAGTTCTCTGTGTGAAACAGCAGCGTGTGTAAGTGGAGAAAAGATTTACATGCTACCCATTCCTCAGGACACCAACCCTGCCTGTAATTATTACTATACATCTACTGACGGAACTCAGTATCAACTGTACTCTTCATTAGAAAACACTAACGATATTGGGCCGGGAGTAAAGCAGAGTGGATATGGAAACAACTGCGGAGCATCATCAGCTTGTCTTTGTAGATTTGGATTATCGAGTCCAAACGTTACTCCTTAAGATCTTTTTCCAGATTTAAGTATTCTTCTTTTACTTCGCGGTCATCCGGATCTTTTTTTAAGATTTCCTGGAAAATAGCTTCTGCCTCTTTTCCATTACCATACTTTTTGTAGAGTTGACCTTGAAGAAAATATGCGTCACGAAAATCGGGTTTTAGTTGCGTGGCTTGGATTGCGTAAAATAAAGCTTTGTTTTGAAAATCCTGCTTCTGAATTGGATCTTTGGCTTCATCTTCAAGTAAGGAATTAAATACTGCAATAGTGTATGGGACTTTGGGATCGGTAGGGGAAAGTCTTTGATCTTGTTCTAGCGCTTCAATTCCTTTTTTTAGATGTTTACCATCAAGCGTAATCTGGTAAAAAAGATAGTAGTTCTTTCCCCTTGTTTTCCAATAGAGGGGATTTTGAGGTGAGGCGTTCAAAGTACGAATGTTATGAGCATCCGCAAGTTTCATAAGTTCATTTGCCGTTTTTTGTTCTTTTTGATATGCGGCAAGAAAAGCCATATTGGCAAAAGAGTATGATAATTTGTCCTCATATACGTGTTCGTAATGAAGTTGGACAGCATGATTGTACAACTCTGTCGATTTTTGATAGTCTCCGGATTGTGCGTAAGCGCCTGCAGAGGCATATTGAATGTCGGCAATATAATAGAGAAGCAGCCATCCCAAACTGAAGACGGAAATTAAACCAAGAACAATATGTGAAACTCTGGGGTTTAAATCGACTTTTTTTTCTCTGAAAAAAGCGGGCTGCGTCTTATCTTGAATAGAAACTAAAAGAAATAGTCCAGGTATGAGATAGAAAAAAACGTTTATCGTAGTTGTTGAAAAACCAAAAAAATTAGTAACAAGAATGGTACACCATGCGGCAAAGAGAGCTTTTTGAAGTCCATATGTCTCATCCTCGCTCTTATACTTGTTGAAAGTAATTGATTTTGAGCGGGAAAAAACCACCATTCCTGCGTTTTTGAAAAATGAAAAAAGAAGAAAGAAGTACGCAACTAGTCCAATAAAACCAGTTGTTGCAAAATAATTAAGATATTCATTATGAGCTTTGTTATAGAGATAATCCCACTCTGAAGTAAGATTGTGCTCTTTGGGTCTTACCAAGTAATAACTGTATGCAAATGTTTCTACCCCCGTACCAAAAAGAGGATTCTTTAATCCAAGATCCACCGCTCCTTTCCAGACTATTTTTCTTATATCTAAGGATTCAGTAACGTCTTCTGACGTTGTTATCGATTTTTGTTTTGTATTTTGCTGAGAAGAATTAGGCCAACTAAAGAGATTGTCAATTTTGGGGATTCCTGTTTTAAATAAAAGTAAAAAAATTAAAGAGGGTACGATTACTATCAACACAGCTTTTTTTGTTTTCTTTTTCAGATCAGCGGAGAATTTTAAAAAAACAGGAGCGCTCAGGATAAAAAAGACAAGCACTCCAACTCCGAGTCCCAGATAAGAGGATCTTGATCGGGTAAAAAGAAGGGAAGCAACCACCAACAAAAGATATGCATTGTAAAAAATCTGTTTTCGGGTAAACTCCTTTTTTGCTTCAAACCAAGATTCAATGTAAAAAAATAGTCCGAAAAAGAAATTAATTGCAAGATGTGCGCCCAGCCAATTCGGTTGTCCAAGAGTGGAAAACATTCGCTCATGTGGTCTGAATTGGTCAGTCCAACAGGAATTATTAAACTGCCCCGTAAATACCAGACAGGAGAGATCGTATCCTAATTTTCCCGGAAGTCCCCACAAGATAACAAGGATTGAGGAAATTATAGAAATTTTTAAAAACTTCTTTACGTCTTTAAAGGAAAAAAAAGTTACCAAGCCATAAAAAAGTACTATGTAGGCTACAAGCGATAAGAGTCCGCCGTTAAAACGTCCGTAATATCCTAAAAAAGAGGTCTGCCTGTCAATTGAAGTAATTGTAGAAATAAGTTGAGAAAGAAAAAAAAGCGCGAGGGGTAGATCGAGATAGGTCTTTCGTAGTATAATTTTCTTTTCACGAAGAGATTTCAGCGCCCACAGTATGAGAACCACAACCGCTGCAAGATAAATAAACATCATCTTGTTAAATTCGAAGAGTTCGGACGTTGCAGAACTGACAAGAAGAGGTACGCTGAAAAAAAGACTATAATATACAAACCGTATAAATCTACTCAGCATGCTTAATTTTATCCAAAATTTATCAAAAATCCAGTTTCCCTTTATCTCCAGTCTTTCATTATACGTAGATCTTGGCACAACCAACACGCGAATCGCAATAAAAGATAAGGGAGTAGTCCTTCAGGAACCAACATTCTTAGGATACAACAAAAGATCAAGAGAGTTTATTTTCTTTGGCAATGAAGCGAAACGAATCGTAGGAAAGGTTCCGGAGTTTATTCAGATAATCCGCCCTATGGTTAACGGAATCATTTCTGAGTTTGATGCGGAAGTAGCCTTAGTAAGAAAATTTATTGAAAGAGGTGTCTCTCCCTATGTCGCAAGCTACCCCTTGTTAAAACCGGGATTTGAAGTCGTCGTCGCTGTTCCTTCAATCGCAACCGAGATCGAACAAAAAGCAGTTGAAGAAGTATTTTATAAATTGGGCGTATCGAGAGTACATCTGGTAGAAAAAGCAATTGCAACGGCAATTGGATGTGGTTTTAATATTTTTCTTCATAAGCCGGTACTGGTAGTAGATCTTGGTGGAGGAATCATTGATATTGCAGTTCTTAGTGGTGGAGGTGTAGTGATGCAAAAAACGCTTAGGAGCGCCGGAGAACATATGAATAAACTAATTTATAATTACATTCACCTGAAACATGGAATGATACTCGGGGAAACGACCTGTGAAGATTTAAAAATAAATCTTTTTAGATTTGATAGTGAAGAAAAAACAAGTATTGTCCGTGGCAAATCACTTGAAACCGGACTTCCGAAATCTGTAAAAATACGCAGTTCCGATATTAAAGAGGCTCTTTTATCAGCGATAAACCAGATCACCGATGCGATTAAGGAGATCATTGAGCTTTCTCCGCCGGAGGTGATTGATGAAATCTATAACAACGGATTCGTGCTTGCGGGGGGCCTCGCAAATGTTCAGGGGATAGAGAATTTCTTTGCAGAAGAATTGAAACTGAAGTCTACCGTAGTCACAAATAAAGAACACGCTACGTTAAGCGGATTGGTGAGGATTGGAAGAAGAAAAGATACGCTCCAACGACTTAAAATAGAACTCCCTTGATCTTCCTATAAGGAACTTGTTTGACAAAATCTCCCCTATGAACTAAAATTGACATACTTCGTTTGTATTTTGATACTTCGAAAGCGCACTTTGACAAGTAGTTTTTTAGTGTGTTAATCGGGTTAGGACCCTGGATTATTTGTTTTTTAAGCAAATCGTCAGGGAACTTTTTTTAAGAGTTTGATCCTAGCTCAGGATGAACGCTAGCGGCGTGCCTGAGATATGCAAGTCGAACGTCTTTTTGCAGCAATGCAAAAAGTAGTGGCGGACGGCTGAGTAACACGTAGGGACCTGCCCCTAGGTAAAGAATAGCCCATCGAAAGGTGGGGTAATGCTTTATAGTCTCTTTTGAGTAAAGGGCGTAACTGCCCGCCAAGGGATGGACCTGCGATCTATCAGATAGTTGGTAAGGTAACGGCTTACCAAGTCTACGACGGATAGCTGGCTTTAGAGAGTGGCCAGCCAGAGGGGTACTGAGACACGGACCCCACTCCTACGGGAGGCAGCAATCAGGAATAGTCGGCAATGGGCGAAAGCCTGACCGTGCGACGTCGCGTGTGGGATGAAGTTCTAACGAGCGTAAACCACTGTGGTAAGTGAAGAAGAAACAGCTTAGCTGTTTTTGACGGTAACTTACAAGAAAGGGGCCGCTAACTGCGTGCCAGAAGCGTCGGTAAGACGTGGGCCCCGAGCGTTATCCGGTGTTATTGGGCGTAAAGAGTCGTGTAGGCGGTCTTACAAGTTGTCTTTTAAAGCTTCCTGCTCAACGGGAAAGAAGGAGATGAAACTGTAAGACTAGAATTTTCTTTAGGGAGATTGGAACTTATCGAGGAGCAGTGAAATGCGTTGATACGTTAAGGAACACCAGTGGCGAAGGCGAATCTCTGGAAGATAATTGACGCTGAGACACGAAAGCTAGGGGAGCGAAGCAGATTAGAGACCTGCGTAGTCCTAGCCCTAAACTATGCTTACTAGCTGCATTCTTCGGCCTTGTGCCGCAAGGGTGTGGCGAAGGTAACCCGTTAAGTAAGCCGCCTGGGGAGTACGGTCGCAAGGCTGAAACTCAAAGGAATTGGCGGGGAGGCACACAACCAGTGGAACATGTTGTTCAATTCGAAACGAACCGAAGAACCTCACCAAGACTTGACATCCAAGAGTTCTAGTTTCTATGAAAGTAGAGACGATCCGCAAGGAGACTTGGACAGGTGTTGCATGGCTGTCGTCAGCTCGTTCCGTGAGGAGTACCCTTAAGTGGGACAACGAGCGCAACCCTCGTTCTGTGTTATATCTGTCACAGAAGACTGCCCCTGAGTTTTCAGGGGAGGAAGGAGAGGCAGACGTCAAGTCAGCATGACCCTTATGTCTTGGGCTACAAACATGTTACAATGGACCACAACAACGGGCTTTGCCACTTGGTAACAAGGAGCGAATCCCATAAATTGGTCCTCAGTGGGGATTGAGGTCTGCAACTCGACCTCATGAACGCGGAATTGGTAGTAATCGCGAATCAGCTATGTCGCGGTGAATACGTTCTTGCCTCTTGCACACACCGCCCGTCAAGCCAACAAAGTTGGGAAAATTTGAATCCCGTCGTAAGGCGAGAGAGGATTTTTTCGGCGATGGGGGTTAAGTCGTAACAAGGTATCCGTTCTGGAAGGAGCGGATGGATCACCTCCTTTCTTATTTTTTTATTTTGGATGACAGTTTTTTAGGAAAAAAAACGAAAGTCTTTTTTCCTAACCCGAATTACACACTAAAAACTACTTTAAGTATAGAAGGCTATAAGCCACTATGCTCAAACCTACAATAGTGCCTACTATCGCAAGGGTTTGATAAAGAATATATATAGCGTGATTATCGAGTTTTTTAAAACCCATATCATCGGGCCTGTACGTTCTTGCATTAAACTGGTGTGAAAACCAGTAAATCATCTCTCCTAAGTGCCGTATCGTAATATAGACTCCCAGCGTTACAAACATAAATTTTAAGGAGATGAAACCGATCAGAAGTATTGCTATAAGAAGTGGCAACAGTATGATAAGGTCACCTTTTACAAAAAAACCGGGAATTTTAAAAAGAGGAGAAAGCTCTGTAAAAAACCATTTATTGTCTATATCTTTCAAACCCATGAAGCTATTATACTCGGTATTAACCTAAACGAAAGATTTTCCCAACGAGAGAAACCACTACTGCAATTGTTACAACTACCGCTGAAAGACGCAGGAAAAATCTTGAAAATCCTTTTAATATGTATTTGCCCATTAGCTCCTTGTCTTCTGAAAACTTAATAAGGAAGAAGAAAATCAGTGGAAGAATCGCGCCGTTTAAATAATCTACAAAAAGTGTGAGGGCAAACAGAGAAACTGAAGGAATAAGCGCAATAATCAAAGCGATAATTATCTGCATGCTGAAAAAGGTGTAGAATAACCTTCCCTTTTTAAAATTAGTGTCAAGACTGCCTTCATATCCGAAAAGTTCAGAAAAGACATAGGCGGTAGCCAGGGGAACTATCGTCAGTCCGAGTAATGAAGCTCCGAAAAGTCCTGAGGCAAAGAGAGCAGATGCAAGATCACCTGCAAGAGGTCGTAGTGCAAGCGCAGCCTGCTCTCCGCTAGTTACAACAACATTACTTTTAAAAAGCGTGTTTGAGACCGCAACCGCTATCATAAGAGAGAAAAAGTTAGTCACCAAGGCGCCAAGATATATCTCTGCACGTTCATATCGAAGTTGTTCTATAGAAAGCTTTTTATCATTTACATAGCTATTAACAAAAAACTGCCCCCAGGCAGTTATTGTAGTTCCAAGAACAGCAATGAGTGTAAACCAATAGTCCAAACCTAGTCGTTGAGGAATTAGTGTTTCTTTGGCAATTGCAATCCAATCAGGATTTGTAAGTTTTGCAGCAAGAACGTAAGAAAAGTAGAAAAAAATAAGAATCAGAAAGATTCTTTGAATACGTTTGTAACTGAAGTTGATAACCAAAAGTATCAGCAAAAAACACGTTCCAATAAGCATGGCCGGCCAGGGAAGATCAAAGAGTTGATAGGCTGCTTTTAGACCGCTTATGTTCTGAAGTACAACTCCCTGGTTGACGACAAAATAAATAAAAAAGACAAGGACTGAAATTTTAATCCCAAACTGCTCACGGATAAGATCCCCAAGTCCCTTCCTTGTTACGACAGCTATTCTAGCGCCAACATCCTGAGTGATTGCAAGAAGTATTGTCGTTGGAATGATGAGAAGTTGTGAAGCCATTCCAAAGGTCGCTGCTGCAACTGTATAAGTTGCCACGCCTCCGGCGTCATTATCAGCTACTGCTGTTATAAGCCCCGGTCCAAGGACAAGTAAAAAGACAAACAGGCGGTGTTTCCACCTTTGCAAAAATAATTGAATTTTATTCATTACCTCTTAAGTGCAAATCAACAATATCATCATAAATAACAATACCCAACATACGTTTTTCGCGGTCGACGACAGGCAGCGCGTATAATTTGTATTTCACTATTTTCCGGAATGCAACAACCATAGGTGTTGTTAATTGAATGGTTACCAATCGCTGCGTCATAAACTTATATACCTGTGTGTTGGAACCCTGCATGAGTAATTCGTGAAGATCAAAAACTCCCACTAACTGCATATCTTTATTAACTACATATACGTAAGAAAGATTGTAAAAATCGTTCGTCTCTTTTCTAATTGTATCTATGACCTCTTTAACGGTTTGGTCCGGTTGAACAGAGATAAATTCGGTTGTTAAAATTTTTGCAACCGGTGTGTCAGGAAGATTGAGAAGATACATAATCTCCTTGTAAGACGAATCGGTAAGCTGATCGAGAATTTTTTCCCGTTTTTTCTTGGAAAGAGAAAGCAACACATCTACGGCTTCTTCAGGATCCATATGTGAAATAATTTTTGCAGCCTGATCGGATTCAAACTGTTTAAAAAGAGCTGTCTGATAATTGAGCCTTAAATTGTTTATAACCTCAACTGATTTTTTTTCACCTAAGACTCTCAGTATCCCTTTTACATTGGCTACATTGGTTTCCTCAAGATAATCTGCAAGATCTTCAGGACGAATTTTTTCTAATTTTGTCTGTTCTTTTTTAATTTTTACGTGACCCCGACTGAGTTCTAGTGTCTGGATGTCTGCCCATGACAAAAATTGGGATCGTAATTTGATCCCAATTTTTCCTAAAAGCTTGTTTATAAAGTCTATTAGACCAAGCCATCGGAGAATCCCGACAAGCCCGATGTCGACTCCGGCGATACTATAGCCGGGTTTATCCTGAATCGCTACATCATTTACCCGTACGATCTTATCACCTGATATATCTATGATTTGGTTATCAAGTAAATTTTTTGTTAAAAAAAGTTCGTTTTCTTTTAATTTAGATAGTACGTAGCTTTTCTCCAATATGACGCCGCCGTTTATTTTTCTTACATCTTCTATCGGGATAATAGCTTCGGGATTTTTGTCGGTTTTAACCACGAGTTTGGTAACAACCGGATTATCTGACGCTCTAAAAATCACATCTTTCAGTTTTCCGATATAAATTCCGTCTTTTGTAAGCACTCTATTGTTTTGAAGTTCTGAAAAGTAAAGCATGGATCTATTATAAACCCAAAACTAAAAAAGCAAAACCCAAATTTGATATAATTAGACCTATTAGGGCGCGTAGTTTCCCGACGCCTATAAAAAAGGGTCGGGATTCCGACAGAATCGTCGGAATAATGGTTAGGGCGCGTAGTTTAATGGTAAAACACATCTCTGATAAAGATGAGAGCGATAGTTCGATTCTATCCGCGCCCACCGAGCTTAGCTCGGTGATTGGTCAGCTTAGCTGACCCACCCTGCAAGTCATGATGGTCGCTTAGCTCAGTTGGTAGAGCGCTCGGCTTACATCCGAAAGGTCAGAGGTTCGAGTCCTCTAGCGACCACCAAGCTCAGCTTGGTGACCGGTCAGCTCAGCTGACCCACCGCTATTTCTTTAATTTAAGAAGGGGACGGGAAGAAAAGTATCGGTGTTTCCAATTATTATCTTCTTGAAGGGCATTGATTTCCTCAAAGCCATTTTTGATCGCGTCCTCAAACTCCAGATAGCATATAAAATTACCCAGACCTGAATAATTTCCAAGATCGCTTGCGCCCTGTAGTAAATAATAACCTTTGTCGTACATTGCAATCATATCAATAGCAACTATTTTTCCTTGTATTTTTACAACCAGCATTTTTGTTTTATATTTGCCTTGATTTTTTACAATATTAATGAAGCTCTCCAGATATTTTTCATGTCTAAACATAGATGAATTTTTATCCTCGGCCTCGCCAAATCGTTTGATCGAAAGATCTTTAATAGTAAAAAGGCTTCTAACTTGTCCCGCTGGACTAGTGATCCACTCGACCTGCGGTTTTTGTTCTAAAATATGCATGTAATCTCTCCTAAAGTTATAACGGTGCTTTTTGCTAAATGTTGAAAAAAGTTCGTTCACATTCTTTAGGTTGGTTATATCTATATAAAACTGCGGATCGTCAGGAATAAATTCTTGAGAGTAGTCTTCGTCAATACTTGAAGGAATTATTGAATTGCATTTTATCTGCGCGGGCATAACGGTAAATAAAAGAGGAAACAGATTTTTTCCTCGCTGATAAAATTTATTTTCTTCCTGCCATTCTGTTCCGTACCATTCATATACTTTTTCCTTCTCGTCATACGCTAGTGGAAGCAAGCCGATTGGTTCTGAATTGTTATAGATTGTTAAAAAATATCTTTTTTCATCCCAAGCGTCATGAAAGGCCGTACGAAAATCCCATAAGGCGAAGAGTGATTTATCGGTATTAAATTTATTCCATAACGCAAAACATTCTCTGGCGTCTGTATGAATTCGGAACTTGAGACGGGGGATTAATTTTGACAATCCATTTTCTCCATAAAGAAAACGTTGCTGAGTCGTTTTGCTGAGGATTTCTAGTACGGGGATTACTTCTGAAGTTTGCAGAAATTTTTTATATTTTTGTTGTTTATCTAGTAAAGCCACTTGATTTTTTTTATACAAACTAATTGCTTATTTTATAGTAAACAATCACAAGAATTTGTCAAGTATTAAAGTGCAAAAACTTGTGGAATTGGTTTAATAAAGTTTTGTGCATACGTATAAGTATACGCCCCTTGATTTGGAATCACCAGAATATCTTTTTCGATTATTTTTTTGCCATGATAAAAATATCCCCAAATATCATGGGGCGTACAAAGTGATCCATATATCACGACTTCTTTCTCTTGTAGAGATGGCTGTGTAATATTCACAACGGGAAAATATTCTTCTTCGAAGCGCTCCCAGCCAATCATGTTTGTGCCGCCATCTGCAATTACTGCGTGTGGGTTTTTAACATCCTCGACGCGGAGAACAATATGCATTGCGTTATTGCAGATTATTCTTCCTGGCTCAAAGTAATACGTGCAACCGAGGTCGCTTAAGTGTTTTTTAATTGCAGATCCTATCTCACTTGCGTATTTAGAAAGAGGAATCGCCTTACTTAAGAAATGTTTTCTGGTAAGAGTAGATGTTTCTCCAACTTCTTCTGCTGCAATTTTTGCAATTTGCCCCTTTACTAAACTCCAGGAATGAAGCCCTTCAATTTTTTGTGGAAGGAAGCCTCCTCCTAAGTCAATAAACTTGATTTCTCTTTTAAGTTCCTTGTGATCGTCAAGATATCTTGCAATTGTAGAAATGATGTTCTTGTAAGGCTCAGCTGTCTCATTCCAACTCATATGAGCTTGAATTCCTTCTGGTTGTAAAAAGTCGTCTTTTTTTAAATCCTTCCAAATGGAAGACAGCTCGTGGAGAGGAATGCCAAACTTAGTCCATTTGCCATGATCTGACGTAGAAATTCTTATTCCAACCTGTAATTTTTTTTTGATTTTTTTGATAAGACTTTTCAACTTCCGGATTTCTCCCGTGCTGTCTATATTCAGAACAACTTTCCTATTGTGTTTTAACGCAATCATCAACTCATCTATTGTTTTTCCTGGTCCGGTAAAAAGAATCCTTTCGGCTCCAATTTTTAAAGCTTTTTGTAATTCGTGCCCGCTCGAAGCATCGATCCCCAAACCATTTCTCACAACATCCTTCAGAATAAACTCATGGGGATTTGCTTTCATTGCGTAATAGATTTCAGAAGAAGGAACATGCTTCTTAAATATTTCTCTAAAGTCGTCAATGCTTTTTATGAGTTCTGTTTTGTCGTATAAAAAAAATGGTGTTTTGTGTTTTTTCACAGTCTTAAGAATTCTTGCTCTTTTTTTAAGAACATTTCGCACCAACGGTCTGGGATTAAAAACAGGGATTTTCTTTTTTGAATTAAGAATCGCTGCGATGTTTCTCTCGACCTTTTGTAAATCCTTTGCAAGCATCTAACGTAAACGAAGCCCCTTTAATTCGTCTTCATATATTTTTATAATCTTGTTTTTAAAAGCAGGAGGAATATTTTTAGTCGGGTGAATTCCCATGAATTCTTTATCCCATTCTTTTTTATTTTTCATAAATTTTAACAACATTTCTTTTTTAAACCTGTCGATGCTGTAACCGGTTTTACCATTTTTCATAGATAAATAAAAAGCTATAGCCAGCTCGCCTTGTGAACCGTAAGAAGCAGTACCTTTTTTGCGCGTAAAAAAAACCTCATAAAGTTTGGCGTGTTTTTTATCAAAGAGATTTTCTGTAAATCCAAGCTTTTTTGTATCGATATTGAAGGCCGTAAATAAAGGGAAAAAATAAGAACACTTAGAACAATTTTGGCACCACCTTGCATTTTTTGAATCCTCGTCAACTGCAAAACATGACATCTGATATTTTCCAACTTCAGGGTATCTCTCGTGAAGAATTTTTGTTTCTGTTATTTCATATAAAGGCTCCACAAGACTCATCACCTCGATTTTGCGTCCCAATAAGAGGGAACAGAGTAGCGCTTGCTGTTGAGTCCAATCTTTATATTGATCGTAGCCTGCGCGATAAATAAAGACTCCTTCTTTATCTATATAGGTATCTTTGCATGATTGCTCGTTGCCAACGATGACGTAGTCCGCGTCAAAATAAGATATGAAAGGCAACGTAAGTATTTCGTACTCGGTAACGTGTAAACCCCACCCTAACTCGGTAAAAATATTCCAGTATCTTCCTTCCCAAAACCAACCCGGATTATATTCAATAATATGGACATCTACACCTGTTTTTTTCTTGAAAGCGTCGACGAGTGGCTTTTTATGAAAATATTCATATTTATGTGAGGGGTCAACAATACTCACTAAAATTGGTTCGAGGCCTAGTTCTTTAGCTAAAGAGTAAGAAAGTATGCTTTCCTTGCCAAATGAGAAGGGGATAACGGCTCTTTTCTTTTTCTTCTTTTTTTCTTTTTTGAATAAAATCTCCTTTGGTGTTTTTATTTGATCATCTGCAAATAAATATTGAGTTTTGAAGAAAAATTTCAGATATTCTGTTGAAGATTTTTTATCTACATTTGCGCAATAGGGAATATCGTAAATTCCGTTTTTGTAAAAAAAACTTTCCGCCAGTGGTCTTGAGGTTTTATACGAAATTTCGGAAATTCCTAAGATCTGGGGCACGTAGAATGTTGAGCTATGAGCTAATGTATCTTTTAGTATTTCTTTTTTTTCTTTGGGATATGCATTCCAGATTTTTTTTGGATATCTGATGGGAAAACGATCTTTGTTTAAGTAGATATCGATTCCTGAAGATGTAATTTTTGCATCAACAAGAAGTTTCTTCGGGCGTTTTCCTCTCTGTGACATCTTTCTAAAAATTGAGGTTGTAATTTAGATTTTTAAATTGTGAAAACTTGGTTTTATATCTTCTCACTGAAAGGCGGATTATTTCCTCTATCAGATCTCCATAATTCATCCGGACCAATCGTGCAGCACGGGTTACAAAACCATCTTCTGACAGGGAAGGATTGGGATTAAGCTCTAAAACATGAGGATTTCCATTTTTATCAATTTTAATCTCAACTCTTCCGTAATCTTGACATTCGAGAATATTGTATGTGTCCAGCGCGATCTCTGTGATCAATGCTTCAAGTCTTTTACTGATGTTTTTCGGTGGCCGTTGGGTCACGATCCTACTGTATGCTTTTGATTCTCCGTTCCACTTTGCCTCATAAGGATAGATGTGCCAATACCCTTCGGGTAAGTTGTTGAAAATTGTTCTTGCCAGGGGAAGAACTTTAAAGTCATCTTCACTGCTTCCTAAAATTGTGACGTCATATTCGTCCCCTTCAATATACTCTTCGATAAGAGCAGGACTTCCCAAATTCTCAATAACATGCTTTAGTTGTTTCTCCAGTTCTCGTTTGCTCGTTGCCACTGAAGCCTGAGTTATACCAATAGAATGATCTTTATTGGCCGGTTTGACAATTAAAGGATATTCCAACGTATCATCTATCTCATCATCCAGACTATATGCGTAGTCCCATTTTGGAGTAGGGATATCATGATGTCTGAGAATTTTTTTAACTTTGATCTTATCTATACATGTTCCAAGCGTTAAATAATTTGAGCCAGTATGAGGAATCTGTAAGATCTCAAGAAGCGCTGCGGCATGGGGCTCAAGCAGACTTGCGTTATTAATCCTTTCACACACATTAAATACAAGGTCTATGTCGCTTTCTTTTAGTTCTCGGAAGGCTTTACTTGCGTCATTAAAATCAAAGACTTTGACATTGTATCCACGCTCGATTAGAGCTTTTTTTATGTCTGATCCTATTTTTGTAAGCTCTATTTCTACATCGCTTGAAGAGTCTTTATCGTAGACGTTGCACGCAATCCCTACATGAAGATTCCGTAAATTTTCACTGTTTGCGCGCCGCAGATGTTCTATTTTTGCCGCCCTAAGAAGGAGGTCCTTATTAAGGACGGCAGATGAGAAGCGGCTTTTTCGTGATGTTTTACCCATTGCCGATTCCGAATTGAATTTCACAACTTCAAAATCGAAATATTTTTTCGCGTCCTTGAGATTATCTTGCGCATCGATCAGATTGTCTCCAGAAACAGTAATCTCTCCTATGTAGTCGAATCCTTCAGGAGGCACCAATACAGGCTCTCCAACCTGTTTGAAAAAATGAAACTCAACAAGATATGATTTTCTTTTGATTTCTTGATCTACAAATTGTTTTGAAAGAATTCCCGAAGAATCCGTTAAAAAATACAATCCCGCAATATACCGTTTGGGTAGCGCGGGCTTGTCATTCTTTAAATAAACTCCTAAAGCTATTTTTGCCGCACCTTCCACGAGATCCGCACCCCAAACTCCTTTTACCGATGACCAAACCTCATCTCCACCCATCCTTAAGTTCACCTCGAGAGGAACAGGACCATTCTTCGTAATCTTTGCCTCGTAATGGATACAGCCGTTGAAAATTCCTAATTTCTCTAAGGTCTCTTCTGCCATACTTACGAGCTCTAGTTGATTAAGATCAGGGAGACTCGATGGAATTGATTGTCCTGTTTCTATAAAAAATGGGCCTGTTGTTATGTAATTGTCTGAAAGAGAATAAAACTTTATTTTGCCATTTTGAATTAAGATATCTATATCAACCTCATCGCCATCGATATATTCCTCAACAAAAACATCAAGTCCGTCTGACAACGCGCTCTCGGTGTTTGTCGAAATGTTTTTCCGGATATAATTATACGTGTCAGTTAGATCTTCTGGAGTCTCAACCTTTACCACGAACGCACTATTTGCCCCATATGCAGGCTTCACAACAAGCGGGAATTCAAATTCATCAATTATTTCTTTTACATCTCGCAGGGTGCGAATTAATCTGTGTTTGGGGGCACGTATTCCGTTTTTTTTGCAAAACTCTCTGAAAAGATATTTATTGCGCGCTTGTTTTGCAACATGAAAGGGGATGCCGATTAAATTAAACTTATCAACAATTTTTGCAGTTAAAAGCACGTCGTCTTCCCAGAATGTAACAACGCCGTCGATTTTTACTTTTGGGTTATTGGTTAGAAAAGATTCAAACGCACGTATTGATTCACTGTGATTTGCTGTGTCAACTAAAATCCACTCGTCTACGTATGGCTGCGCCCAATTCTTTTCTTTATTGAGAACGAGGATGGTTAAACCAAGCTTCCTTAATCTTTGAAATATAAATTTCTTTTTTATATAACCAGTGTTTACTACAAGAATTGTCTTGCCGGAAAGTTCGTTTTGATTTTTTGTTTCAATCGGTGTTTTATTCTTTACGAAAGGGGTTCCTTTCTTTTTCTTTTTCATCTAAAAAATAGTAAAAACAATCGCATGTTTTTTTATACTCATTTATTTTCAAAAGTCAAGGGGTATTTCTTTAAAAAATTGTTTGATTTTATAAACATACAGGTATATGTATAATGAAATTAAATGAAGAAAGAAAGCGATCTTCAAAAACTTATACATAACTTCTTCGAAGGACTGGTAAATGTATTCTTATTTTTGCCGTATTTTTTTTCTGTTCCAGCTTTGGCTACCACTTTATTTAAACCATGGAAGAATTTAACCGGAAGAAAAACCAGTATGGGGTTTTCATTTGAGGAATGGTCAAACCGGCTTGCCTTTAATTTGATTTCGCGATTTTTAGGTTTTTTTATGAGGATTTCCATACTTATTTTTTTTCTTTTAATCGAAACGGCGTACCTTGTATTTGTCCCTGTTAATGTTCTTATATTTGTTCTTCTTCTTCCCTTTCTTCTCGTTGCAGGTAGATTCGTGAAATCGGAAGAAGAACGAAAAGAGTTATTCAAAATTCGCTTTCTCCAAGACCATAGCTTGCTTCCACCTTCAAGAATCGGAACCACGAATTGGTTTGATTCTTATTATGAAAAAAGTTTAAAACAAACAAAATGGTGGAAATTGGAGAATCTTTTTAGCGTTCCTCCTTTGGCAAGAGATTGGGCGTTTGGATACACTCCCATACTTGATCAGTACACAGACGACCTAACTGAACCTTCACATCAAATAACAATACATAGCGCCGTAGACAGAGCGAAAGAAATAGAGGCGATCGAAAGCGTGTTAATTAAAAATACTGAAAGCAATGTCGTACTTGTTGGTGAAGAAGGAGTGGGAAAACGTGCGATTATTGACAGCCTCTCAAAAAGAATTTACGAGGGTAAAAGCAATAATCTTCTTGCATACAAACGCATTCTTAAACTCAATGCGGAACGGGTCTTAAGTGAACAAACGGATCAAAAGAAACGTGAATTATTTTTAGAGGAATTGTTTAAAGAAGCATCTGAGGCGACAAACATTATTTTACTGATAGAAAATCTCGATCGTTTTGTTTCGTCCACCCAAGATAGAGTAGACCTTTCTATTCCGCTTGAAAAATTTGCGAAAACGTCAAAACTGCACGTCGTAGGCATCACAACTCCTTTTTTATATCAAAAATTTATTTTTCCCAACGAGAAGATTAGTCGAATATTTACGAAAATTGACATTGAGGAAATTGCGAAAATTCATGCTATGGAAATTCTTCTCAATCTCGTCGTCGATCTGGAAAAAAAGAACAATGTAATTATTCCTTATGAGACTGTCGCAAATACCATAGAAAGAAGTGACTATTACATAACCCATATACCGTTTCCTGAAAAAGCAATTAATTTACTCGAAGAGGCCTGTGTGTATGCACTCCAACATAAATACCAAAAGAGTGGAGAAAAAGTCATTGTGCTCCCTCAAATTGTTGACGCGGTTATATCGGAAAAAACTCATATTCCCACCCAACTTGACGGTGCATTGAAAAATAAACTTCTCCGTCTTAAGGAAGACCTTTCGGTTTCCATTCTTCATCAGCCGTATGCTATTGACAGTATTGAAAAAACTCTTCAAAGTTCTTTTGTGCAACTAGGTAAACGGAAAAAACCTCTTGCCTCTTTTTTATTTCTAGGACCAACCGGAGTAGGGAAAACGGAAACCGCAAAAGTTCTTTCCAAGATTTTTTTTGGAGACGACAATCATTTAATCCGTTTTGATATGTCTTCATATCAGAGCAAGGAAGACATTCCCCAACTGATAGGATCGCTCGATAAACAAATCCCGGGCCTCCTTACGGAAAAGATTCGGGAACTTCCTTATGGAGTACTTTTACTTGATGAGATTGAAAAAGCGCATAAAGATCTCGCTAATATTTTTCTTACTATATTGGACGAGGGATATTTTGCCGACGGATATGGGAAACATGTTGATTGTAAAAACCTCATTATTGTCGCAACCTCCAACGCCGCTTCTACTGAATTATTTAAGAATAAAATTTCGCAAGAACAACTTACAGACTTTCTTATTGAAAACAAACTTTTTTCCCCGGAGTTTTTAAACAGATTTGATGGAGTTATCGGATATCAGGCGTTTGATCAAACCGCTTTATTTGATCTCGGTAAGAAGATCATAAGGGAAAATTCGGATAGACTCTACAAACTTCATAAAATAAAGGTTGAGGTGTCGGATCAAACCCTTAAAAACCTTATTACTAACGCGTATAAGCCTGAATTCGGTGCACGCAACCTGCAACGCGTTATAAGCGAAGAGATCGATTCCCAAATTGCCAAACTCATCCTTGAAGAAAAAGTTAAGGAAAACAGTGCGGTTTCGCTATAAATTTCGGGCTTGCGCCGTTTCTAGTTAGGTTTGACATTAAGATCTTACAATTCGTATAATAACTATTGTTATTTATAAAAACCTATGGATAAAAAGCTTATCGCGCTAATGAGCCTATTTTTTGTCGCGTTTCTTTTTTTTACCACGATGGTCGTTTTCAAAAACCCCTTAAGTACCGTCACCAGAGCTGAAAAGGCAAATCAGCCATCCGGCACTAACTCTCTTATATTTGCGTGGCCGTTAAATACGACGGCAGGAGCAGGAAGCGAAGTCAAAATCGACGTCTTTGTGAGGAGTGAGGCAAACGGGCCTCTTGAAAATAAAACGGTAACTCTAAATTCTACGCTTGGATCGGTAAGAACAGTAAACGCCACCTCAGATAAGGGAGGAAAAACTACCTTCAATTTATCTTCCGATACTGCAGGTATAGCAGAACTTACAGCAACTATAGATAATTCAATTCCTCTTTCTCAAAAGCTGACCGTAAAATTTGAATAATATGAAAATTACCAAAGCGGTTATTCCGGCTGCAGGTTTTGGCACGCGTTTTCTCCCGCAAACCAAGGCAATGCCCAAGGAAATGCTTCCTATAGTCGATAAGCCTGTGATTCAATATGTAGTAGAGGAAGCAGTTGAAGCAGGGGTTCAAGATATTATTATCGTTACCGGCTCTAATAAACGTGCGATCGAAGATCACTTCGATGCGCCCGATGAAGACCTCCTGAAAAATCTACAAGAGGGAAAAAAGGAAGATAGAATTACTGAAGTAAAAAAAATATCTGAACTTGCTAATTTTGTCTATGTCCGTCAAAAGGGGCCTTATGGTAACGCAACGCCGATTAAATGCGCGGAGCATGTTGTGGAGAATGAACCTTTTTTGGTTTTATGGGGAGACGACTTTGTAGTTGCAAAACCTTCACGAGCCCAACAGTTGATAGACGCTTACGATAAATATCAGGCTACCATTCTTTGCGGTATCAAAACCGATGATCCGGAAGATGCAAATCGATATGGATTCGTCGAGGGTGAGGAGGTAGAAAAGGGTATATGGAAAGTCAGAAGGCTGATCGAAAAACCAGGTCCAGGAAAAGCTCCTTCAAATTTAGCTATAGTTTCGGGATACGTACTTACTCCGGACATATTTCCCATTCTTAATTCTCAAAAGCCAGGAAAAGGTGGAGAATATTATCTTCCTGAAGCGATTGATCTTTTAGCTCAGCATAAACCTGTGTATGCTGTAGAAATACAAAACGGGAAATATTATGACACCGGAAATAAACTAGCGTATCTCAAAACAGTGGTAGAAATGGCTTTACAACACCCTAACATAAACGGCGAATTTAAAAAATTTCTAAAAAAACTACCCCTGTAACTCTTGCTAATTAGCCTTCTCCCTGATATACTTTTTCAATGAATAAAACGCTCGTTGATGCTTCAGAGGTCCAAAAGCTTTTTGAAGTAGGACTTCATCTTGGACACAAAAAAAATCGTCTTCACCCAAAAGCACGTAAATTCGTTTATAGGATAGAAAAAGGAGTCTCGATTATTGATCTTACTATTACCGTAAATCAGCTTAAAGAAGCAGAAAAATTTTTACAGCAGGCGGGAAAAGATAAAAAAACATTACTTATCGTCGCGACAAAAAAAATCGCTGTACAGATCGCCACAAAACTTGCACGTGAACACAATCTTTCCTTTGTAACCAACAAGTGGCTCCCTGGGTTGCTTACTAATTTTGAAACGATTATAAAAAACGTTAAGAAGCTTGAGGAGCTAAAAGAACAAAAGGGAGACGAGTCATGGGAGAAACTTACAAAACATGAAAAGGGACAGGTGTCAAAACATATTGCCCGACTTGAACGGTTTTACGGCGGTCTTACTGGACTGACAAAAAAACCTGACGTAATTTTCGTAGTTGACGTTAAGAAGGAATTTAATGCCGTTATTGAAGCAAGAAGAAGCAATATTCCAGTCGTGGGAATCGCTGACACAAATGCCGATCCTGAAGGAATCGACTTTCCTATAGTCGCAAATGACGATTCTCCAACAGCTGTAGAATTTCTCATCCAAAAACTAATATCAGCCTATGTCAAAGGTTGACTTTGCAAAACTAAAAAAACTTCGGGAAGAAACCGGTATTTCGTTTTCTCTCTGTAAAAAAGCTCTTGAAGAGTCTGATAATAATATCGAAGAGGCGAAGAAGAAATTAACTAAATGGGGTGCGGGCAAAGTAAAAGAGAAATCGGGAAAATCTACATCTGAAGGAGCGCTTTTTTCCTACGTACATCACAATAAAAAAGTAATGGCCGTGGTGGAGATACAATGCGAGACTGATTTTGTATCAGGCAATAAAGAGTTCCAGCAAGTCGGACAGGAGTTGGCAATGCAAATCGCCTCTACAAATCCTTCTGACATGGATGACTTACTATCTCAAGATTATAATCGCGACCCTTCAAAAAAAGTTAAAGATCTTTTGAATGAACTCGTACTGAAAATCGGAGAAAATATAAAAATTGCGCGCTTTATGCGATGGGAACTTGGACAAAAATAGTCGTATGGATGACATAATCTTTTCCTTTAAACAACATGTAGATAAAATTGTTCAGCAACTGCAGGAAGACCTTAAAACGCTACGATCAGGACGGGCAGCTCCTGCATTTATTGAGTCTTTGCAAATTAAGACCTACGGAGGACAAACCACACTTAAACTTTTAGAATTGGCGACAATCACGACAGACGGACCTACAACACTTGCTATTTCTCCTTTTGATCAATCAACGGTAGCAGATATTGAAAAAGCTATCCTAAGCTCACCACTTGGACTTAATCCACAAACTCAGGGAACTACAATACGGGTTAAGATTCCTCCGTTATCTGAAGAACAAAGAGAGAAAATCATTAAAACAATCGGACAAAAAATTGAAGAGAAAAAAGTACATATACGGAATCTTCGGGATGACCAAAGAAAAAAAATCAAATCGTCTCTTGAAAAAAAAGAGATCGCTGAAGATATGAAATTCAGATTAGAAAAAGAGATCGACATCGTAACTCAAAAAATAATGGAATTTATTCAAGAAATAAAAGAAAAGAAAGAAGAAGAGATCATGCAAGTGTAACTATGGGAATATTGGTTTTTATAATAATCTTAGCTGTCTTGGTTCTTATTCATGAACTCGGCCATTTTTTGGCAGCTAAAAGAAACGGAGTATTGGTGGAGGAATTCGGATTTGGCTTTCCACCAAGGCTCTTTGGCATTAAAAAGGGTGAAACGATTTATAGTATAAACCTTATCCCTTTTGGAGGTTTTGTGAAGTTGTATGGCGAAGAATATCATGAAGAAAAAGATCCCGGTAAAACACTGAGAGACCGTGCTTTTATTTACAAAAAGCCATGGCAGAAAGCCGAGATAATTGTCGCCGGCATAGTTGGTAATTTCTTGCTCGCGTGGGTACTTATTTCATTTCTATTCACTCAGGGCGTTCCAACTCCTACTAATAAAGTAATCATTGATAATGTACAACGCGGTTCGCCTGCGTATGTTGCAGGGATACAAGTAGGCGATCAGATTACAAAAGTAAAAACTACAAACGACTCTTTCACTATTTCATCTTCCGAACAACTGATTAAAATAAGTAAAGAGTTTGGTGGAAAACCAATCGACTTGGCCGTAATACGTAATGGTAAAGGAAAACTCGTTACCGTCGTGCCAAGAAAAGATCCTCCAAAGGGCCAAGGACCGCTGGGCGTGATGATTACTTCATTTGTTGAAAAAAAGTATCCATGGTACGAGGCACCATTTTTCGGCCTCGCTCATTCTTTTGATATAAGTATTAAGATTCTCACGGAGCTTTCTAAAACAATCTTCCAACTTGTTAGTTTCAAACAACCAAGTGTAGATGTCGCAGGACCGATCGGAATAGCTCAGTTCACCGGACAGGCGATAAAATTTGGAAAAAATGCAGTGCTTGAACTATTGGCGCTTCTTTCACTGAATCTTGCCGTGATAAACATCCTTCCGTTTCCTGCACTTGACGGGGGAAGATTGGCGTTTGTAGTATATGAATGGACAACTAAAAAAAGAGTAAACAAAACCGTTGAGCGATATGTTAATCTGTTTGGTATTATTGTTCTCTTGTCACTGGCTCTTGTTATTTCGATCCGTGACGTTACCCGCCTCTTAAATTAATCACTATGCAACAGGATCTTAAATACAATGCCATAACGATATCCGGCAAAGTAGCAGTGGGGACTTCTACATTGGCTAAAAACCTTCATGAAGTTCTTGGATGGAAATATATCAATGTAGGCGACATTCAACGCCAATACGATAGAGAACATAAAGCGAATGAAAATCAACGCGGAGCTTTAAATAGACCGGATACTCACGAACAAGGAATGGATGATATGACCAAGAAAATTTTAAGCACCGAAAAGAAAATCATCTACGAAGCCTGGCTTGCCGGCTTTATGGCAAAAGACATCGAGGGAGTATTAAAAGTACTCCTGTATTGTAGCGAAGATGCAGTCCGTGTTGATAGAGTCGTTAATAGAGATAGCGTATCAATCGAAGATGCAAAGGAATGGTTAAAGCAGAGAGAGGAAGAAAATCTGATTAAATGGCAAAAACTCTATGGAAAGCATGATTTTTGGGATCCAAAATCGAAAATTTACGATCTCGTTATTGACACTTACTCTTCGGGCCCTCTGGAAACCATGGGAAATGTGCTCGACAAACTTGGTTTTAGACACGGCCGCGACATCCTCCCTAAAAACTCCTAACGCCCTCCTTCCTTATGTTATAATCGTAAATAGTTTTTAAATTATGAAATACTCCAAACTTTTCGGAAAAACGTTACGTCAACCACCTAAAGATGCAACTACAGTAAACCATCGACTTCTCACACAAGCGGGGTATGTGGAACAACTTATGGCAGGGGTTTACACCTATCTCCCTTTAGGATTGCGAGTTCTTACAAATATTGCACGGGTGGTGAGAGAAGAAATGAACTTAATCGATGCCCAGGAAATTCTCATGCCGACATTGCATCCAAAGGCAAATTGGGAAATAACCAAGGGATGGAGTAACATTGACGTCCTCTTCAAACTAAAATCAAGAACTGATAAAGAATATGCTCTTGGACAAAGTGAGGAAGAAGTAGTTACCCCGTTAGTAAAAGGTAGGATTTCTACATATAAAGATCTTCCACTATGTCTTTACCAGATTCACTGGAAATATAGGGACGAACTCCGTGCAAAATCCGGAATATTAAGAGGACGAGAGTTTTTTATGAAAGACTTATATAGTTTTCACGACACTCAAGAAGATTTTCAACGATTTTACGAAATTGCAAAAAAAACATACCTTAAAATTTTCAAGCGTCTTGGGTTAACTGCAAAAGTTACAGAAGCTTCTGGCGGAGGATTTTCTGAAAAAATTTCTTATGAATTTATTGTTCTCACAGATGCAGGAGAAGACACCATTTTATACTGCGATTCGTGCGATTTCTGCGTGAACGTGGATATTGCAAAATTAAAGCTGGGTGACTTATGTGCTTCGTGCAAGAAAAGCAAGTTAAAACAAGCCAAGGGTTCGGAAGTAGGAAATGTATTTGATCTTGGCCAAAAATACTGTAAGGACTTTGACATAACAATAACAGGTCGTGATGGAGAAAAAATTCATCCGATAATGGGCTGCTATGGAATCGGCATCTCTAGAATTATGGGAGTGATTGTAGAAAAATATAATGATAAAAATGGCATCTTGTGGCCTAAAGAAGCAACTCCATATCAGATGCATCTGGTAGGAATAGGTTTGGACAATAAGGATATATTAAGCAAGACTCACGAAACATATAGAAAGCTACAAAATAAGAACGTTGAGATTCTGTACGATGACAGAGTCGATGTCTCACCTGGTGAGAAGTTTGCGGATGCGGATTTGATTGGGATTCCGGTTCGACTTGTTGTCTCAAAAAAAACAGGGGATAAGATTGAATATAAAGAAAGAGATAAGGAAAAAACTGAAATGTTGAGTTTGGAAGAAGTTGTAAAGAAAGTTCATGTATGAAGACCATAGTTCCTCACGTTTCGGTCGACTTGGATGCGGTGACCAGCTCGTGGCTCGTAGTAAGATACATGCCCGGTTGGACTGAGGCTGGCTTTAATTTCGTCCCCGCAGGAACAACTCTAAACGGCGCAGATCCTGATGAAGATCTGAATATTATCCATGTTGACACCGGACTTGGAAAATTTGACCATCATCAGTTTGCGGATAATAAACTATCTGCTACAAAACGCGTGTTTGATTATCTTCAGGAAAAGTCATACGTCAAAAAAACCGATCTTCCTGCGCTTTCTCGCATTGTCGAGTTCGTAACGCTTATCGATAACTTTGGAGAAGTTTACTTTCCCGACCCGACTTCTGATATTTATGACTTTTCTTTATATCAGTTAACCGAAGGGTTAAAACAACTCGGAAAAAAAGATGAAGAAGTTGTCCGTATAATGTTTACCTTGTTAGATGCCACGCTTGAGCTTTTTAAGAAAAAAATAAATGCGGAAGACGAAGTCAAAAAGGGTTATATTTTTAAAACAAAATGGGGTAAGTCTTTAGCGCTTGAGACGCAAAATGAAGAAGCGTTGAAATACGCCCTCAAACAGGGTTATAAAATAGTTGCCAGAAGAAATCCGAAAAAAGGATTTGTCCGCATTAAATCAGCACCTGAAAAGGAAATTGATCTGACTCCTGTACACGAAGAGATCGTAAAAAAAGATCCATCGGCAACATGGTTTTTACATTCTTCAAAACACATGCTTTTAAACGGCTCTTCCAAAAATCCAACAGCGGTCGCATCCAACCTGCCTCTAAAAAAAGTCGTTGAAATACTTCAATCAATAGCCTAGAATATATATACCCAACTTTACGTACGCGAAGAATGGGTCTTCAACGCTCACTATTCGTTTATAGCGTAATAACAGTTAGTTGGACCATGAAAGAGAGGTGTAAGTATGATTATTACGAAAAAACAAGGCGAAAGTAAAGATGTACTTCTGCGCAAATTCAGCCGCATGTTTGTGGAGGAAAATGTCGTTGACGAAGTAAGAAAAAAGTTGTTCTATAAAAAACCTTCTCTGCTTAAGAAAGAGCGGGAAAAAGAAAGAATAAAAAACAAAGCTAGAATTTATTCTCGTTCTAGGGCATGATTCAAATCGTTTCTACCTCACGATATACATTGAATCGCAAGCAACTAAGAACCTCTGTAGCAAATCTCCTTCTTGGCAAAGGTGTGAATCTCAGCAATTCCATCAATATAGTTTTCGTGGGGAAAAAAAAGATGAAGCGGGTGAGCGCAACCTATAAAAAGGAAGATGTCGCCCTGCCGGTCTTGGCTTTTCCCTATAAAGAGGAGATTGAAGAAAAAAAACTTTTAGGCGAAATATTCATCTGCTATCCACAGGCAGTCCTTCTTGCCGCACAGAAAAACAAAAAAGTTGATGTAACCATTCTCCAACTCATCGAACATGGTATAAATAACCTGCTGAAGTAATATGTTTTATCTTACATACCGTCCAAACAAATTAGAAGAAATTGATAATTCCAATGTCCAAAAGACAATAGAGTCAATCCTGAAATCCAAAAAGCTTCCTCATGCATTCCTTTTTGTCGGACAAAAAGGAACCGGAAAAACTTCTGCCGCACGAATTTTTGCAAAATCCATTAATTGTCTGGAAAATTCATTTGCCGGGAAAGGAACATCGGTTGAGCCGTGCAATACATGTAAAAACTGCCACAGCATTGATAAAAGCTCCTCCTCTGATGTCGTGGAAATGGATGCAGCTTCACATAGGGGTATCGATGAAGTCCGAGCCCTCATAAAAGAATCCTCTCTGCTTCCTATGCACTGCGATTACCGTGTGTTTATCATAGACGAGGCTCATATGATTACAAACGACGCCTTTAATGCTCTTCTGAAGACGCTCGAAGAACCACCCGAGACCGTTATTTTTATCCTCGCGACAACGAACATGGAAAAAGTGCCAAAAACAATTCAATCACGTTGCGTGATTATCAACTTTAAAAAAGCAAAAAAAGACGACGTTGTAAAAATGCTTAAGCGGGTATCGAAAGCAGAAAACCTTGAGATTGAACCAAAGCTTTTGGAACTCATTGCAAATAATTCCGAGGAGTCATTTCGGGATGCGGCAAAATTACTCGAAGAGTTGGTCATACAAAAAAAGCTAACCTTTAAGGAAGGGGAAACATATCTTGGAATTTTAGGAAAAGAGCATCTTTTGGAGGTACTTCACAAAAAAGACTTGAAGGAAACACTCACGTGGATAGAGGAATTTTCAACTGCAGGAGGCAACGTAAAATATCTGATCGAACAAATTCTTGAAGAACTTCGTATACTTTTACTTGCAAAAAACGGCATCCGCAAAGAGGAGAGGGAACCGTTGAATGTAAACTTTTCGTTGATTGAGCTTTCACGGCTAATAAAATTATTTCAGGAAGCATATAATAATCTCAAGAATACGCCGGTTGAAATTATCCCGCTTGAGATTGCGGTAGTTGATTTTTATAATAGTAGGAAGAATTAAAAGTTACGCAAACTATATGTTTAATCCATTTAAGAACTTTGGTGATATCCAACGCCTACAACGGATGCAGAAAGAACTGCAAAAAGAAGAGGTCGTTGTTGAAAAAAATGGAGTGAGAGTTGTCGTCCAAGGAGATCAGCAGATCAAAGAAATCACGGTAGACGATATTCTTGAGCCACGTATAACCGAAGCGATAAACGAAGCTGTTAAAAAGACACAAGAACTCGCAGCGAAAAAACTGATAGAGATGTCTCGTGAACAGGAATAAATTTAAAAACTGAATGAAGCTCTTTTCTGGAACTTCTAATCCATCATTAACCAAAAAGGTTTCGGATCTTCTTAAAATTCCTTTGAGTAAAACAGAGGTGAAAAACTTTGATAATTCAGAAGTGAGAGTGCGCATCCTCGATGATGTGACAGATCAGGCCTGTGTGATAATTCAGACCACTTCGAATCCTACCAATTCGAGTTTAATGGAACTTTTCTTTTATTGTGATGGTTTGAAACGTGGAGAGGCGAAAAAAATAATAGGCGTTATCCCGTATTTTGGCTATGCACGTCAAAATATTCAACATAGGGAGGGAGAAGCGGTGTCGGTCAACGTAGTTATCCGATTTCTTGAAACAGTAGGCTTTGATGAAATTTGTGCCTTTGATATTCACGATGAGGGAACCGGTGGAATTTTTTCTATTCCCTTTCATAATCTGTCAGCTCTTCCGTCTCTTGCAACCAGCGTAAAAGATTACCTTACTAAAAGGAAAGTGCACAAAGAGAATATAGTGGTAGCATCACCGGATCAGGGAGGAGTAGAACGGGCGAGAATTTTTGGAGAAGCTTTTTTTGGAAATGATAATTTCTCGCTAGTGGTAGTTGAAAAAAAAAGAGATCTTGAAAATATACATAAAAGCCATACTGTTGACCTACACGGAGAGGTTTTGGGGAAAACAGTAATACTTGTTGATGACATAGTAACATCAGGAGGAACTCTTTTGAATGCAGCTAGCCTTTGCTTGAAAAAAGGAGCGAAAAGCGTTTTGGCTGTGATCGTTCATCCTGATTTTTCTAAGAAAGCTCCAAAAAAAATTCAACAGTCTGCTCTTCAAGCTTTCTTTACTACTGACACTATTAATCTCGATCCATCTAAAAAGTTTGATAAATTGAAAGTAGTGTCTATTGCGCCACTGATCGCGGGAGAATTAAAAGAACTTAAATAAAAAGTTTAGTATTCGTTTCTTCCTTCTATTGCTCTTTTCAACGTCATGTAGTCGGCATACTCCAGATTTGCTCCCATGGGTAATCCATATGCAAGCCTTGTAACTTTAAAGCTTTTTTTTGTCTTTTCGTGCACGTCGTGAATCCTGTTCTTTATATACATTGCCGTTGCCTCTCCTTCCATATCGAGGTTTGTCGCAAGAATAACCTCTTTTACCTTGCTTTCGTTCTCTAAGCGCCGCAGGAGTTCTTTTACGTGTATGTCTTCGGGTCCTACATGATTAAGAGGGTCGATCTTTCCATGGAGTACGTGATATACCCCTGTGTAAATATTTCCTGTTTCAAAGGATAATAAATCCAATACGTCTTCTACTACCGTGATTGTTGTTTTTTCACGGTTATCATTGTCGCATACAGCGCAGATTTCCTCTTCTGTCAGATTCAAGCAAATTTTGCACATTTTTGTTTTTTCTTTTAGTTCTTGTACGTTTTGTGCAAATTCTTCAAGATCGTCCTGAGGAATTCTCAGGAAATAAAAAGCCAACCGATTTGCAGTCTTCTCGCCGATTCCCGGAAGACGCTGTAAGAAAAACGCTATTTGTTTGAGATTATTAGGCAATGAGCTCATATCTGTAGGATTTCAACCATTATTAATGGTTTTCGTCCTTTTTCCTGAAAAAAGAATGCTTCAAGTCGATCGGCAACTTCTTTTTTAATGCTGTTTGGATTAATAGTCTTTCCGGATTTTGGTTTCAAAACAGAAGCAATAAGGTTTTCCGCTCCCTTGAAGAGAACTTCTTCTCCTTTTTCAAACACAAACCCACGCGTTGCAAATTTTGTCGGCATAATCATCTGAACCTTGGAGTCTAAGATCAAAGTGGCAAAGACAATTCCATCGGTTGACAATGTCTTTCTATCGCGAAGAACAACATTCCCAACGTCCCCGATACCATAAGCGTCGACATATACATTTTTAGTTTCAACAGTTGTACCAATCCGCGCGGTATTTTTTTCAAATATTACTGTGTTGCCTTCATCTAAAAGATAAACCGACTCCTTCGGATGTCCGAGTTCTACCGCAAGCCGCTGATATCCTTGTTGGTGCCGTATGGTCCCTCCTATAGGGATAAAATATTTTGGATTAGTAAACCGTATGAGAAGTTTTATGTCTTCTTGGTTACCATGTCCTGAAGCATGAAGTTGGTCTTGAAGATCGGGATATACTACTTCTGCTCCTGTTCTGATTATCTCTTCTATGACGCTGTATACTTCGTTCTCATTTCCCGGCACAGGATCCGAGGAAAATATAATTTTATCACCCTGTTTGATTTTGATGTTTTTATTTTGATTGGTTGCAAGTTTCGCAAGGGCTGAGTTATATTGTCCTTGAGATCCGGCGACAATAAGACATACTTTATTGGGTGGAATCCTCATCACTTGCTCCTCCTTCACCATTAGAGGTTGAGGGATAGGAAGGTAGCCGATTTGCTGGGCAAGTTTGGTGTTGTCTCTCATGGAACGACCCATAAAAACAATCTTGCGGTTAAACTTAACAGCAGCCTCTACACATTGACGGATACGGGAGATATTTGAGGAGAACGTACTCATGATGAATTTTCCTTTTGTAGTACGCATAACGTCTTCAAATGTCTGTCCTACAATGCTTTCGGACGGGGTTGCTCCGGGTCGATCTACTCCGAGACAATCTGACATGAGACAAAGAACTCCTTCATGGGAAAGATTGAGAATTTTATAGAAATCAGGGGGCTTACCGTATGGTGGAGTGAGATCAAATTTAAAGTCAGGTCCGTGATAAATATTTCCTACCGGCGTCTTTATGAAAATATGCATGGTATCCGGTATTGAATGTGTAAGGTGAATAAACTGAACCTTGAATTGTCCAAATTGATATTCGTGGTCATAATCAACCTGATTTACCTGAACCCTTCTTTCAGTTTCCTTGAATTTATTATTAACAAAGGCAGCGGTTAACTTGCTTGTATAGATCGCAGGCTTTCCAAGCGCGTCGTAATGATAGGGCAGTGCTGAGATATGATCCTCATGACCATGACTAAGGAGTACGGCACGGATTTTGTCTTTTTTATCCTGAAGATATGAGATATCAGGAATAACAAAATCTACCCCAAGCGCTTTATCCTGAGGAAACCCTATTCCGCAATCAACGATGAGTATGTCGAGAAGCTTTTGATCTTCATAGAGTTCGTAGAGATACATGTTTTTTGTAACTCCCACAACTCCACCAAGTGGAACAAACCGAAGTCTAAAAGAGGCCATATACTATAGTGTAAATCTTGATGTGTGTTATGTAAAGTCCAGAGGACCTGTATTGAGGTATACTATAGAGATGCCAAAGTTAAACGAAAAAAACGTCCGAGAAAAGCTTTTGGAAGTATATGATCCTGAAATGAACATCTCCATAGTGGATCTTGGACTGGTATATGACGTCACGATTCAAGAAAAAAAAGTAAACATAAAAATGACGTTGACGACGTTGGGATGTCCTCTTTTTCCCGTAATTGAAAAGGATATTCTAAGCAAACTAAAACCGCTCGGACCAACAGACGTTACTATCAAGCTCACATTTGATCCTCCCTGGAGTTTTGAAAAAATGTCTGAAAAAGCAAAGGCCATGCTTGGACTATGAAAACAAAGGTTAAGAAAAAAACTTTCATCGGCGATACATTCGAGCAAGTCTCAGATACCGGTACTTCAACGGTAAAACAAGTAGGAAAAGCAGTGCAAACAACGTTTGACCCGCTTCAAGCACTCGATCAGGAGAATGATATAGCGCTTGATAATAAAACAGATGAGAATGTTAAAAGCGAAGTTGAGAATAATAAAAACCACACACCTGTCGATCTTGAGCAATTAAAAAATAATTATAATGATCAGGACAAACTACAAGAGGAAGCAGCGAGACAACGATTGTTCAAAATGGTTAAAGAAGGAGAACGAGAAGCGTACGATTTAAAAAAGAAGAAAGAGGAAAAGCGGAAAAATAAAGAGGAAGAAGAAAAAGATCAAAAAAAGAAAAAAAAGGAGGAAGAACGAAAGAAACAAGACGAAACATCACTTCCTAAAGGAAAGCAGCGAAGAAGTATCTTTTCCCCCAAGAAGAAGGCGCGGCTGCAACACGCCGAATATAAGCCACAGAGCGGACAGGGATGACGGGGTGTAGTTCATCGGTAGAATGCACGGTTCGGGACCGTGTGGCAGGGGGTTCAATTCCCCCCACCCCGACAGATTTATAAGTACAATGTATGAAATATGAAGCTATATAATTCTCTTTCGCGAAAGATAGAGGAACTAAAACCTCTTAAGCCTCCTTTAGTAACCTTGTATGCGTGTGGACCGACAGTCTACGACTATACTCATATCGGACACCTGCGTACATACACTAACATTGACCTTCTAAGAAGGAGTTTTGAGTATCAAAATTTCAATGTCAAGCATGTCATGAACATTACCGATGTTGGTCATCTTACGGGAGATGATGACAGTGGGGAAGATAAGCTTGAAAAAAAAGCAAAAGGAAGTGGTAAAACAGTATGGGAAGTTGCCAAATTCTATGCCGATTTCTTTGAAAAAAGTTTAAAGGCTCTCAATGTGCTTCTTCCGAAACAATTAGTGAAAGCCACAGATCATATTAAAGACATGATCGCGCTCATTCAGCAACTTCAAGAAAAAGGATTTACGTATGAGACAAAGGAAGCAGTGTATTTTGATACCAGTAAATTTTCTTCGTATGGAAAACTCTCAGGACAAAAACTTACAGAAAAACTACAACAGGCGAGAAAAGAAGTCCATATAGATGCAGAAAAAAAGAGTCCTTCAGACTTTGCCTTATGGTTTAAGAAGCAAGGACGTTTTGCTGATCATGAGATGTCATGGGAATCGCCATGGGGAGAAGGATTTCCCGGCTGGCATATCGAATGTTCGGCAATGAGTATGAAATATCTTGGAGAAACGATTGATATTCATGCGGGAGGAATTGATCATTTACCCGTTCACCATGAAAATGAAATTGCGCAATCAGAAGCAGCAACTGGGAAACCGTTTGTCAAGATATGGTTTCACAATGAATTTTTACTGGTTGACGGACAAAAGATGAGCAAGTCTTTAAATAATTTCTATACGATTGACGACGTTGCAAAGAAAAAAATCGAGTCAATGGCTCTTCGACTGCTCTTTTTGCAAACACATTATCGAAAACAAATGAACTTTACGTGGGAAGCTGTACAAGCAGCGCAGCTTGCTTATCGAAATCTTCAAGATCAAATCACCGCGCTTCGCCAACAAAAAGAACGTACGAGTCTTTCAGAAGATAAGCTTTCAAAAGTTGACGATTTTAGAAAGCGATTTGTTGACGCGACATCTTCCGACCTTCAGATACCTCAGGCGCTTGCAATTATGTGGGAACTTCTTAAGTCGAACGTTCCATCCCCGGATAAATTAGATCTCGTTTTAGATTTCGATCAAGTATTAGGACTTGAATTAGTAAACGTTAAAAAAGAACAATTACCTCAAAACATTCTAGAATTACAAGAAAAGATTAATGAGGCGCGGAAAGAAAAAAACTTTGAGATGTCGGATAAATATAGGAAAGAGCTCGAAGATCAAGGCTTTATAGTAGAAGACACATCTTCAGGAACTATAGTTAAGAAAAAATAACTACTTCTTCTCGAAGAAAAGCGTAACGGTAGAAGAAACCGTTTGGGTTCCGGGTTCGACTTGTGGACCGCCTCCACCCATCCCCCCGACTCCGTCTGCCGCGTATCTTTCCATAAATGGTTGTGGACCTTGACCTGCTGTCACTTCGACGATATTGACCACTTTCCCCAGTCGTATACCCAAAGTCTTTGCAAGACGCTTGGCTTGTTCTTTAGCGTTCTGAATTGCTTTGTTTCTCGCTTCCTCTCTTAACTTATCGGGATTTGCTATTTCAAATCGCACTCCCTGTACCTGATTTGCTCCTGCTTTGGTAACAGCCTCGAGTACTTTTGATACTTGCTGAGTATCACGCACTTTAACGGTGATTGTTACGTTTCCGTTATAGCCTGAGATTCGATCGACACCGCCCTCAAACGCAAAGCTTGGATTAATCGAATAATTGGATGTAGAAATGTCCTGCTTTTTAATTCCAAGTTTTTGGACGGCTTGTAGAACTGCGTTATTTACCTTGTCGAGATTGTTTTGAACTTCATTGACGCTTGCGGCATTATTTACGTTTATACCTGTATCTATATAGGCAAGGTTGGGCGTTGCTTCGATCTTTCCTTCACCCACGACGGACAGTTCAGAAGAACGCGTTGATGTTATGATTGAAAGAGGATAGGAGAGATTTAAAACCTTTATAAGAAAAAGGGTGATTAAAACTAAAAGAAGTATCTTACCGGTATTTTTAATGCTTCTGTCTTCATGCATATAATTATTGTAGCGATAAAAATCACTTTTTCCACTTTATCGAGCATCCCATTGAAGGCTTTTGATCTTTTGGCGGTTCTTTATCACCGACAAGATCGGCTAGAACATCTTCAAGGTTTTTTTCTTGAACCGCTGTAGGATCTTGCCAATTATCATTAATTCTTCCATGATAAAAAAGTTTCCAAGCTCCATCAGTATTTTTTAACAGATACAGATCGGGGGTACATTGTGCTTTATACGCTTTCGCGATTTCTTGACTTGCATCATGAAGATAATCAAAAGGAATATTCCATTCGATCTTTTTCTCTTTCATTATTTCATAGGAGTCTTCGGGATGTGTTATAGCATCGTTTGGATTAACTGCGAGAAATCCCACATCTTTAGAAAACTTATGAAAGAGGTCGATTACAAGAGGCCAAGACGCCTTAGCGTAGGGGCAGTGATTACAGGTAAAAACCACGAGGAGTCCTTTTTTTTCTTGAAAATTGTTTGGAGAAATTACATTTCCTTCTGTATTTGGTAGTTTAAAATCCGGAGCGTCCCAACCAATAGGAAGATCGTAAGAGTTCAAAAGAGCCATGAAACAGTTTATAAAATCCGGACTGCAAAATCAACCGGTTTTGGTTTTTTTTATATATCCGTATTACTGGATGATCGAAAACAGTCCACGTCTCCTCAGCGCTCTCATCGGGAAATATAAAAATAGTTTTATCAAATAGTTCTATTTTCGGATAAGATGAAAATTCAGCTACTTTTCTAAAGCCGAATTTTTGTGAGAATAATTTTTCGTAGTATTCGTTTAAAAAAGGATATTTTGTCTTGAGGTCTTTGCAGATCTTTCCTGTAGTGTTATTAAAATTATCAGGGGTCTCGCAGGTATGATTTTTATATATTCTCCTTGAGGGGACGAAAATATAGTCTGCTTTTTTAAGCGCTTCTTGTAAATGATTTTGTATCGCAACGTCTTCGTCAAGATTGTAAAAGTCAAAAGAATTTACTATATATTTTTTAGAATTTACCTGTGGAATGGGAATGTCGACAACATTTGCGGTTTCCGAAAGAAGATATGAATTTTCCGGAATATTCTGATAAATCCATTTCGTAGCCTGCAATCTTGTATCAAGATTCGTGTAAATCGAGAGATATGCGAGTCCGGGAATTATTGTAGTAATAAGGAGAAGATAAATGAATAGTTTTGCTCTGCGGAATTTTTCAAATAACTCTATAAGAAAAAGTGAGGAAATAAGAATCATGACGGGAAAAGCCGGAGCCATAAATCTCGTCCACTTTGCATATAAAAACGAGGTGGGCAAAAAATATATCAGAAAACTCGCTCTTAAAAAATTGAATTCTTTTTTCCAGGGAAGAAGAAAAAATCCCAAAAGAAAAAAAATAAATATCGGCAATCCCAGCGCGTACGGGAAGATGTGTTTGAATTGGAAAAGCACCGGAATAGTTTCTTCAAAAGATCTAGTATAAAAAACGAAGAGTCCGCGCGCGACATCGACTTCGTACTTAATCGAGCTCAAAAATTCTTTAACAGAAATTACATTATGCGGAGAAAATAAAACGCTTATTAGGCCGGCTAAAACAAGCAGCTTTCCTATATATAGCATATGTAAATGCAATTGCTTTACATTTCTCGCGTGAAATAAAATTGCAGAAATAGGCAATAAAACAAAAAGGGTTGCGGAAACTTTAGTAGCAATGCTTAACCCAATAATCGTAGCGGTGCTGAAGAGAAATATTTTTTTCGAAATTTTGTTTTTAATAAGAAGAACCGACAAAAGCATGAGAACGCTGTAGTAGAAAGCAAGAAGACTTTCGGTAGTTCCAAAATGGGCAAACTGGATCAGGACCGGTGAAAAAATACCAAAAAGTCCTGTAAAAATGACGACGAGAAGCGCATTCTTTTTCTCAACGACAACTTCCCCTATCTTTAGCAATATCAAGGCTGTCCCCAAAGAAGAAACTGCTGAAATGATTCTTAACGCCAGCACTGCTTCAGAATAGGAAATCTGAGCTCCGATCCTACCTGTTAAGAGCTTCACCAATGAGATCAGGAAGAATGCTGTATAGAGTGGAAACTGCCCGTAGGCGAAAAAATGAGGGTTTAGGCAATTTTTAAGATCGAAAAGATTAGGACAACTGAGCTGTTGGAGAGCAACGGCAATGTTGCGTTCGTCAGGGTGAAACGGATTCGGAAGACCCCATGAGAGATTTATAAAACGTGTGGAAAAAAGCAATAGGACAATACAAACTAGAAAAAAAGTGGCATAAGTACGCTTGATTTTCTGCATGTCAAATACTATTATATAGAGAAGTCGCAATTATATGAATGAATACGAACTTGTTTTTCTTCTCAACGAAAAGGAAGAACTAAAAAAACTTAAAGAATTGGTCGTCTCTCTTTCAGGAAAAGTACTTGAGGAAAAAACACTGGGAAAAAAGAGCCTTGCGTATCCAATTAAAAAACAGGCCTCAGCTGAATTTTTTGAATGGCGCGTCCAGCTCGAAAGAGGGAAACTTGATGAATTTAAAAAGAAAATGACTGTAAACGAAAAGCTCTTACGGTATCTCCTTTTAAAAGTAGAGTAATAAGTATGGCAAGTAGATCTTTAAATAAAGTAATGTTGGTCGGAAATTTAACTCGCGATCCCGAATTGAAATACACTCCGTCAGGAGCGCCAGTATGCAGTATCGGTCTTGCTACTAATAGATCATGGACTACAGCAGAGGGCCAAACAAAAGAAGAAGTTCAGTATCATCGCATAACGGCATGGCATAAACTTGCCGAACTTTGTGCAAAGCTTCTCACCAAAGGAAGTAAAGTGTACGTCGAAGGAAGAATTGCCTACCGATCTTATACTGGAAAAGATGGACAACAGCGAAGTCTGACAGAGATCATTCTTGATGACTTTATTGTTTTTGGAACAGCAAAAAAAGCGACTTCGTCAACCACAGGAGAAGAAACACCTGAAGAAGTAAGCGCTCCCGCAGCTAATACAGTAGAATCCGGTATCGAAGAAGCCGAAGAAGAACCAAAGAAGAGTGGCAAGAAAAAAAAGAAAGACGAGTCTGAAACTATTGACCCCGACGACATTCCGTTTTAATTCTTATGAATAAATGCTTCTTTTGCCAATACCAGGTCTTACCAAGTTTTAAAGATATAGAAAATCTACAACGATTTATTTCACCACGAAAAAAACTTCTAGGTCGTGATAAAACAGGTACCTGCGCAAAACATCAACGGCAATTGACCAAACAGATAAAATATGCCCGCTATCTCGGCCTTCTTCCCTATGTCTCTTATCAGGGATCTCGGTAATTCTGATATAATCAAATAATGACCATCACGTTCTCTATTCCTGTTGAGGGAAAGGTTCTTATCAAACAGGGACAGGAAGTTGATTTCACGACGCCTCTTTCAAAAAAAGGAAATCAAGAGCAGAAAATTATACCTCTATCTGAACTTCTTAAAATCTCTCCACAAAAAATTTTCTTATATCTGAAAAAGTTTGTGGGCGAAGAGATTGCGCGGGGAGAACTTTTGGCGGAAAAAAAGACACTTTTGGATAACAAGCAGTATTTTAGTGAATATGACGGCGTTATTAATGAGATAGATCACGAAAAAGGCAATCTTATTTTAAGCACTCAGAAAGAAACGAAAGAAACTCTTTATGTGTATTTTAAAGGCAAAATCGAAGAGGCCAAAAAAGGCGAAGTTACTCTGGAAGTGAAAGATATGAAAAAAGTCGAGGTGAAAGATGTATCGCGGGACTTTGGCGGAGAAGTGTTGTTCGTAGAAGAATCAGAAATGACTTCGCTTACTCCAGAAAAAGTAAAGGGAAGAGTAGTGTTAGCGGAAACTCTTAAGCCATACGATCAATCAAAATTGGAAGTAATGGGAGCTGTAGGTTTTGTAAGCGTTCACGGACTCAACGATACGACACCCCCTCCATTTGCAAAAGTAAAGACCAACGAATCTTGGGACCAAGTAAAAAAAATCAAGCTCCCTTATTGTCTCGTCGATAAAAAAACAAGTACATTATACTTTTATCAATCCTCATGAATAAAGGCAAAGTCACCAACTGGTTATTGGTATTATCTCTTGCAGTCCTGCTCTTTGGATCCGGATTCAAGCTTGGAGAGTTTAAGGCACTAGAAAATTCACGCAGTGGCTCTTCGTATTCCCTGCGCAATGCTACACCACCTCCAAATATCAAAAGTAAAGAAGTTGATTTTGGTCTTTTTTGGGAAACGTGGGATAAAGTCGAGCAGAAGTTTATAGATAAGAAAAAAGTAGATCCGCAGAAAATGTTTTATGGAGCGATTAAAGGACTTGTTTCTTCCCTCGAAGATCCATATACCTTTTTCTTAACTCCCGATGAAAATAAAGACTCAAAAGCAGATCTTGAAGGAAAATTTGAGGGAATCGGGGCACAACTCGGTCTTAAAAGCGGAAGAGTTGTGGTGATCGCCCCCTTAAAAAATTCTCCGGCAGTTCAAGCCGGCATACAGGCAGGAGACTATATCGTTAAAGTAGACGGACAATCCACAAAAAACTGGACGCTTCCACAGACAGTTTCAAAAATAAGAGGAAAAAAAGGAACTACGGTAAAACTAACTCTATTAAGAGGCGAGAAGGAGTTTGATGTCACGATCACAAGAGAACAAATTCTTGTTGACTCTATAGATCTTTCGTTTGAAGGAAAGAAAGGATGCAAATCTAACTGTGAACAGGTTGCGGTTCTTAAAATTAATCAGTTTGGAGAAAACACCAATAACGAATGGGATCGTGCTGTGGACCAGGTTAAATTACGTTGGGGAGAAGGGAAAATAAAAGGACTGGTTGTGGACCTCCGTGACAACCCGGGTGGGTTTTTAGAAAGTTCTGTGCATGTAGCCTCTGAGTTTTTGCCAGAGGGAAAACTAGTAGTCAAACAAGAATCATCGGTATCCGAAAACAGAGAATACGTCGCAACCAGACAAGGAAAGCTTCTCGACATACCGGTAGTAGTTATCATTAACAAAGGCTCTGCGTCAGCGTCTGAAATTCTTGCCGGCGCTCTTCGGGATCAGAAACGAGCTCAATTAGTGGGGGAGAAATCTTTCGGAAAGGGATCGGTGCAAGAAGCTCTTGACCTCAGCCGTGGTGCGGGACTTCACGTGACTATTGCCAAATGGATTCTTCCAGGCGGCGCGTGGATCAATGGAAAAGGAATAGAACCAGAAACCAAAGTCGAAAATAAACTGAAAGAAGGAAATACGATAACACGGGAAGATGATCTCCAGCTTGAAACCGCAATCGGGAAACTGATAAAATAATAAGGTATGAAAAGACTCCTTATGCTCCTTGCTCTTCTTATTTTGATCTATGGTTTCGGACAATCTCTTAATATACTTCCTAAATTTCCTACCGATAAATTTTTACCTAACACCGAAAAAAAGGAAGATAGAACTGTGGTATATGAAGAATCTACGATTACTACGGTTGTAGAAGAAACGCTTCCTGCAGTGGTGACTATCGGAATACTAAAAAACGATTCTGGATCGACTTTTCAAGTTAACCCTTCCGACCCTTTTTCTCTTTTTCGCAGAGTTCCCCAACAAACAAATGTGGAACGTAATATCGGAAGCGGTTTCATTGTCTCTTCAGACGGACTGATTATTACCGGAAAACATGTCGTCGCCGACACTAATGCTAAATATAAAGTTCTTACCAATGACAAAAAAACGTACAATGTCGAAAAAATTTACAGAGATCCACTCAATGATCTTGCAATCCTCAAAATTAATGCTAAAAATTTGAAAGCGCTTTCCCTTGGTGATTCAAAAGCATTAAAACTGGGCCAACTCGCAATTGCAGTGGGAACTCCACTCGGAGAGTTTACTAATACGGTAACCACTGGAATCGTATCTGGATTGGGACGGGGGATAACTGCCGGCTCACCGTTTGAGGGATATGTGGAAAAACTCGATAATGTAATTCAGACCGATGCTGCCGTTAATCCGGGAAACTCAGGCGGGCCTCTTCTTAATTCGAAAGGGCAGGTGATCGGTGTAAATGTGGCGATTGCCGAGGGGGGACAAAATATCGGTTTCGCTATTCCGGTAAATGTGGTCAAAGACCTGATTGATAATTTTCAGAAAAATGGCAGTAGTTTTGAACGACCGTATCTGGGAATCCGCTATAAATTTATAGATGGGCAAACCGCAGTTTTAAATGATCTTGTCCAAGGAGCCTACATTATTCAAGTGATAGCTAGTTCTCCTGCAGACAAGGCCGGCATTCGAGATGAAGATGTCATTACAACTTTTGACGGCAAGAAAGTACAGGATGATGTAAATGACAGCCTTATAAAAATGACTGCGCAAAAAAAGGTAGGAGACCGCGTTGCGCTTAACGTCTGGAGATCGGGACAATCGAGAACCGTCACTGTCACACTGGAATCGGCTCCATAACGATTCTTCCTGTGTTATAATTAGTTTTATGAGCAATACCATTACGTCTCAAGGTTGGAGTCATCATTATTCCCCGTCAAGGGCGGATGGTATTTGTATGAATAGATAATCTTAAATAGTTATTAAAAACCACCCGCCCGGAAGGCGGGTTTTTTTGTACCTGAAAATATGAAAAACAAACCAATATGCATAATCGGAGGTATGGGGCCTCAAGCCTCAAACGAGCTTTATCGCCTTCTCATTGAGAAGTCTATCTCCCAATATGGCGCAAAAGCCGACCAAGATTTTCCTGAGATCTTAATCTACTCATTGGCTGCGCCGGATATAATTTCCAATGGAACAAATTTTGGAAAAACTGTTGATTTATTGCGGTCAATTATTCAAAAAGTGCAAGTATTCGAGCCCGGCTCCATATCTATTGCCTGCAACACTGCTCACCTATTTGTAAAAGATTTGAAATCAAAATTAGGGAACGAGTTCGTTTCACTTATCGAAACCGTTATAGACTCGGTAAAAGATAAAAACTTATCAAAAGTCGGAGTCATCGCAACGCCTGTGACGTTAGATACCGGTTTGTACCAGCGGGAGTTAATAAGGGCGGGAATTATTCCCATAACGCCTGATGTGAATCAGAGAAAAATGATTGATGGCGTTATTAGAGCTGTTTTAGCGGGGAAAGTAAAAAAGTCAGATATAAGAACTTTAAAAAAAACGGCCGAGCTTCTAAAGAATAAGGGCGCAGAAGGAATTATTCTTGGTTGCACCGAACTTCCCCTCGTATTTCCAAAGCGTTTCAATGTCCCTGTATTTAATTCTCTCGAAATACTGGCAGATCGATTACTTAAAGATTATTTTAACAATATAAATTGATATAATTTGACCATGTCTAAAATAAAACCCCAAACGCTAAAAGGATTTCGAGATTTTCTTCCTGAAGAGATGAAAATCAGAAACGCAGTTATCAATGCCTGTCGAGAGGTCTTTGAATCTTTTGGCTTTGATCCTTTGGAAACGCCCACGCTCGAATATGCTTCGACTCTTCTTGAAAAATATGGAGACGAGGCTGATCGGCTAGTTTACACATTTAAGGATAAAGGTGACCGTAACGTAGGTCTTATTTATGACCTTACTGTTCCAACGGCAAAAGTCCTCGCGATGTATCCGGGAAAAATTCAGCTTCCGTTCAAAAGATATCAAATGCAAAGGGTCTGGAGAGCAGATAAACCTCAAAAGGGCAGATACCGTGAGTTTGCTCAGTGTGACATTGATATTTTCGGAGTCAAGTCGCCACTTGCCGACGCGGAAATTCTTGCAGTAACCTACACTCTTCTTACGACGCTTGGTTTTAAAAACTTTACGATAAAATTAAACTCCCGCACAATTCTTTTTAATCTTTTGAAGAAAGCGGGGATAGCTGATAAAAAACAACAGCTTTCGGTTTTGCAAACAATCGACAAGTTGGATAAAAAATCAAAACAGGAAGTTTCTGCGGAACTTGGAAAAAAAGGGCTGGAAAATTCAAAGATAAAGAAAGTCTTTTCCCTTCTTGAGACTGCAAAGATTGAAGACGACAGTGGATTAAACAGTATGAAGCAGGCGGTTGAGTTTATGGGAGTATTGCCAAAAACAAAAAAACAGTCCGGTTATGAATTTGTTCCGTATATGGTAAGAGGGTTAAATTATTATACCGGTCCTGTATTTGAGACAGTTATCGACAATTTGTCACTCGGAAGTGTGGCGGCAGGTGGCAGATACGATAACTTGGTTTCTCTTCTGGGCGGACCGGATGTTACTGGTACTGGAACAACGTTTGGTTTTGATAGGATCTGCGATGCGCTCACAGAATTGAAAATAAAGGAAGTCGATGCAAACAAAACAAGGGTCTTGGTAACCACATGGCCCGGTTTGGAAAGTAAAAGCATGGAACTTGCGGCAAACATACGAGCGCTGGGAATAAGCTGTGAATTATTTCTTGAGGAAAAACCCTATGAAAAACAACTAAAATATGCAGACAAGAAAGGATTTCCTTTTGTGATACTTTTAGGGCCTGAAGAAATTAATAACAACAAGGTTGTTTTGCGCAATATGAAAACCCGGGAACAAAAAGAACTTTCACAGGGTGAACTTTTACAAACTCTGAATCCTTCAATCTAAATAGTTTGAACATACCTTATGCAGATTAATTCAAACGTTGTAATTATAGAGGCGCTTCCCGGTGTCGGCGGCGACGAGTCTAAACTATGGGCGAAAGAACTTCTTCTTTCTTATATTAAATTTGCACAAAGAAAAAACTTTAAGTACGTCTACCTTGACGAAACTATTGTAAAAATAACAGGAGAAAACGCATTTCCTTTTTTTAAAAACGAGACTGGAGTTCATAGAGTACAAAGAATTCCCGATACGGAAAGAAAAGGAAGGATTCATACTTCAACATGTGTTATCGTGGTTCTTCCTCAAATTCTCCAGTCAGATGTACGCATTAATCAGAACGATCTGGAATGGCAGTTTTTCCGTGCAGGAGGCCATGGCGGCCAAAACGTAAACAAAGTCTCAACAGCAGTACGGCTTACCCATAAACCAACAGGGGTTGTTGTAACCGCAAGCCAGGAGCGATACCAAGATGCAAATCGAAAAATCGCGCTCGATTTACTTATGGGAAAACTGTATCAACTTGAGGAAGAGAAAAAAAGAGGGATGATGTTTTCATACGTGCAAAATATTGGGACAGGAGAGCGCGCAGATAAAATCCGTACCTACAATTTTCCGCAGAACCGGTTAACGGATCACCGGATCGGAAAAAGCTTTCACAATCTTGACGATGTAATATCACAAGGGAAATGGGACAAAATCTTTCAGAGTAATATGGTATAATATTATTTCCAGCAAACGCTAAAGTTTTTGCTTCTTTATGGATATGAAACAAGACATTCACCCGACATATTTTGATGATGCGCAGGTTGTATGTGCGTGCGGCAATATGTTCACAACCCGTTCGACGAAAAAGACTATCACGGTCGACGTGTGTTCCCGATGTCATCCGTATTTTACCGGTGAACATCGATTTATTGACGTCAAAGGACGCGTTGAAAACTTCCAAAGCAGACAAAAAATTGCAGCGCAGATGAAAGAGAAACTTGCAAGCAAAAAATCAGGCAAACTGGGAAAAGAAGGAGAACGACAGACCAAATCTCTCAAGGAATTGCTTGGAGAGGCTTAATCTGTTATAATCAAAAGCTCACGAAGACCTTGGGTTTCTTTTTAGAGTAAAAGTCAGTTTCCCCAAGTAGTGAACCTATGCCAAGTCAAAAGAAAAAAACATACGTAGAGGATCTTTCTACTTTTCTCACAACCACCAAACACTTCGTATTGGTAAAATTCGACAACACTTCACACCAAACTCTTGAAAAGCTTAGAAAAGAGCTGAAAAAAGATGATGCTGTTTTCAAAGTATTAAAAAATACTCTTTTTGAAAAAACAGTGGAGAATCTCAGTAAAACAAAAAAAGATTTCAAAGAACTCGCCAAAAGCGTCCTGCCGCTTAAGGAAAACTCAGCGTTACTTTCAATGAATGAGAATTATCATAACACGCTTTCTGCTTTTTTTAAATTTGCGAAAGCTGAAAAAACACTCTCGTTCAAATTTGGGATACTTGACGCAAAGCTTTATCCAGGCATCGAGCTCGAACAACTTGCCCAACTTCCAAGTAAAGAAGTTATTGTGGAAAGGATTGCAGGATTTTTAAAATCGCCTCAAAGCATGTTGGTTTATTCATTGAAGTTTAATATTTCAAAATTAGTTCACGTACTTCAAGCACGAAGTAAACAAAGTAATTAAGTTAGGGAGGTGATTAGAAATGGCAGATAAAAAAATTTCAGATAAAGTAGAAAAAATCGCAAAGGAAATCGAAGGACTTACGGTCGTTGAAGCAGCTGAACTTTCATCTTACTTAGAAGAAAAATTCGGAGTTTCCGCAATGCCTGTCGCAGCAGCCGCACCACAAGGAGCAGCGCAAGGTGGGGAAGCAGCAGAAGAGAAAACCAGCTTCACAGTCGTCCTTGCAGCAGCAGGAGACAACAAGCTTGGTGTTATTAAGGCGATCCGAGAAATTGATTCTAATCTAGGGCTTATGGAAGCTAAAAAAATCGCGGAATCAGCTCCTCAAGAGATCTTAAAAGATGTCAAAAAGGAACCAGCTGAAGAAGCAAAGAAAAAGCTGGAAGCCGCTGGAGCTAAGGTAGAATTGAAATAATTTTTTCAGTATAATTGATAAATGGCGAAAAAATCTTCAGGGTATGACGCTGAGTCGATTGTTGTTCTAGAAGGACTAGAACCGGTACGAAAACGGCCGGGAATGTACATAGGCTCAACTTCGCAGGTTGGTGTTAATCACTGTCTCAACGAAATAGTCGATAACGCCATCGATGAAGCTCTTGCAGGCTACTGTCACAATATTCACGTACGAATCGAGAAAAACGATTACCTTACTGTCTTCGATGACGGTCGGGGTATTCCTGTTGAAAAAAATCCTAAACACAAGACATCTGCGCTTGAGTTGGTTATGACGAAACTTCATGCCGGCGGTAAATTTACCACCTCAGCCTATAAAGTTTCCGGTGGTCTACACGGCGTTGGTGCGTCTGTCGTAAACGCTTTGGCAGAACATCTTATTGTTGAGGTGCGGCGCGACGGACAGCTTTATAGACAAGAGTATAAAAGAGGAAAAGCGCTGTACCCAGTAAAAAAAGTGTCTGATTCTATTCTCAAATTTCCTTTTAAGAACGGCACAGCAATTTCATTCCTTCCGGATAAAGAAATCTTTAAAGAAACGATAGAGATAAATTATGGAAACTTTAAAAAACAGGTAAAAGAACGTGCGTACCTTATCAGTAGCACTCTTTTTAAAATCGTAAACGTAAAGACGTCTGACAGAACAGCATATTTCTTTGATGGTGGAATTCTCTCACTCATTAGAGATATCAACCGAGGAAAGAAAGTGATCCATGAAGCAATCTATATTAAAAAACAGTTAGAAGACAAGGAAGTTGAAGTAGCTATCCAGTTTAATGATTCTATCAATGAACACGTAATGTCCTTTGTGAACGTCATAAACACTGTCGAAGGAGGAACACATCTCACTGGTTTTCGAATTGCACTTACCAAATCGATAAACAGCTACGCAAGAAGCATCCTCTCTGAAAAAGATATTAAAGAGGCGCTTACGGGAGACGATGTAAAAGAAGGTCTTTCCGCGATAGTGTATGTGAAAATGTCTTCGACGAATCTTCAGTTTGAAGGACAAACAAAAAGCAAACTTGGAAATTCAGAGGTCCAAACCTTTGTACAACAGGCGGTATCTGAGTACTTAGATGTATTTTTTGAAGAAAATCCACGAGTAGGACGAGATATTTTAGGAAAAATCATTCTTGCACAAAGAGCACGACTTGCGGCAAAAGCAGCTAAAGAAGCGGTCTTAAGAAAAGGCGCTCTTGAGGGAGCAACTCTTCCCGGAAAACTTGCCGACTGCAGTGAAAAAGATCCAGTACTCTCGGAGATTTTTTTGGTCGAGGGTAACTCGGCGGGTGGAACGGCAAAACAGGGAAGAAACCGCCGCTTCCAGGCAATTCTTCCATTGCGAGGAAAGGTTTTAAATACAGAACGAGCTTATCTTGATAAGGTTCTTGCATTTAAGGAACTCAAAGATCTTGTCATTGCCCTTGGAATGGGAATCGGTGAAAATATTGATTACTCAAAACTACGATATCACAAAGTAGCCATTATGACAGACGCAGACGTAGATGGAGAACACATCCGAACCCTTCTTCTTACGTTTTTCTTCAGACATTTACCCGACATTATCTCAAACGGTCATCTTTATATCGCCCAACCGCCACTCTTCAAACTTCAGATGGGAAAAAAGATTGCATATGCATTCTCGGATGAAGAGCGAGAGCTAGAGATGAAAAAGATGGTCGGAGGCGGTGAGGGAAACGTCTCTGTACAAAGATATAAAGGTTTGGGAGAAATGAATCCAGAACAACTTTGGGAAACGACTATGGATCCTGAGGCGAGAGTTCTAAAGCGTGTTACTATGGATGATGCCACTGAAACAGATCGAGTCTTTAGCATGCTTATGGGTGAGGAAGTCCCACCACGAAAGAAATTTATTATCACTCATGCTAAAATGGCAACATTGGATATATAAAGGTATACTTATTTTTCTATGAACATCTCAAAACTACCAGCAGGCAAAAATCCAGAAACAGGAGAAGTGAATGTATTTATTGAGATTCCAGAAGGATCTTTTATAAAGTACGAACTTGATAAGGATTCTGGAGTTATGATGGTAGATCGCTTTGCGTTTACTTCAATGGCGTTCCCCGCAAACTACGGGTTTATCCCGCAGACATTAGGTGAGGATGGAGATCCGCTTGACGCACTTGTCGTTGCAACCTATCCACTTGCACCGGGGACTGCGATTTCTTCGCGCGTCATTGGGATGCTTGAGATGGAAGATGAAGCAGGAATCGACACAAAGATTATTACTGTTCCTAGCGAAAAAGTAGATCCATTTATGGCGCATATTAAAGACATCGCGGATCTTGACGAAACCTTAAAAAAGAAAATTCAACACTACTTTAACCATTACAAGGAGTTGGAAGCGGGAAAATGGGTAAAAACCAAGAATTTCCTTTCTAAAAAAGACGCACTTGAAGCCATTAAAAAGGCTCTTAAAAAGTAGCTCCTCCTTCACATATATCATATGGCAGATGAAGATAAAAAGATAATTCACCAGAACGTACAGAACACCGAGATTACAACTGAGATGAAGCGAGCGTATCTTGATTACGCGATGTCTGTCATCGTCTCACGAGCACTTCCTGATGTACGCGATGGACTAAAACCAGTACACCGTCGCGTACTTTATGCAATGCACAAGTTGGGACTTTCCTCAAGCGCCAAATTCTCAAAATCCGCAACGGTCGTGGGAGAAGTGCTTGGCAAGTATCACCCACACGGAGATTCGCCAGTATACGAAGCTGTTGCCCGTATGGCTCAGGAATTTTCACTTCGTTATCCACTGGTCCGCGGACAGGGGAACTTCGGGTCTATTGATGGAGATCCACCTGCTGCTATGCGATATACAGAAGTAAAGCTTGCCAAGATTGCAGAAGAACTGCTTGTTGATATTGACAAAGAAACCGTCGCATGGACCGACAACTTTGACGGAAGACTCAAAGAGCCAGTGTATCTTCCTGCAAAACTTCCCAATCTTCTTCTGATGGGCGCAGAAGGTATCGCAGTCGGTATGGCAACTAAAATTCCTCCTCATAACTTAAGCGAAATTGTAGATGGGATATGCTACATGATTGACAAAGCAAAAAAAGATAAAAAAGGAAATCTTGAGTATGAAATAACGGTTGATGAGCTTCTTGAGTTCGTTAAAGGACCTGACTTTCCAACCGCAGGTGTCATATACGGAGCGAAGGAGATAAAAGAGATGTATGAGACCGGAAAAGGAAAGATCCTCATCCGCGCGGTCGTCGAAGAAGAAGAGGTTACAAAAGGACGAGAGGCGATCATCGTTACCCAACTTCCATATCAGGTAAATAAATCCAATCTTGTGGAAAAGATTGCGTACCTTGCAACCGAAAAAAAAGTTGTCGGAATCTCTGACCTGCGCGATGAGTCGGATCGGGATGGAATCCGCATCGTAATTGAGCTTAAAAAAGACGCCTCATATAAAAAAGTGCTAAACAATCTCTTTAAGTTCACTGAACTTCAAACCTCTTTTCCGGTAAATATCGTCGCGCTTCTTGACGGAGTTCCCCAAACGCTTTCTCTGACTACAATCTTGAGAGAGTATATTAAGCACCGCGTGGTTGTCGTCACCAAAAGAAGTGAATACGAACTTGCCCAAGCCAAAGCCAGAGCGCATATTTTGGAAGGATTTTTAATCGCGCTCGACAATATTGATAAAGTGGTAGATACGATTAAAAAAGCTAAAGACGAACCCGATGCAAAAGCCAAGTTGGTAAAGCGGTTCAAGCTCTCGGAAATTCAGGCCCAAGCAATTCTTGACATGCAATTAAAACGACTCACAGGACTTGAGAGGTCGAAGATTGAAGAGGAGTTAAAAGAGCTTAAAAAGATAATCAACTATCTTGAAAGCCTTCTCAAGGATGTCATGAAAATCCTTAAGGTTATTAAAGACGAGATTCTCTATCTTAAAGAAAAGTACGGAGATGAGAGACGTACTAAAGTCATCAAATCAAGACCGGGAGAGATCACAGACGAACAGCTTATTGAAAATAAAGAGGTTATCGTCGTTATGACTCAGGAAGGCTACATTAAACAGGTTCCACGTGAGACTTTTAGAGTGCAAAACCGGGGAGGTAAAGGTGTCTCGGGAATCGAAACCAAGGAGACCGATAACGTTACCTATATTCAATCAGCTATGGCTCATGACTATATGCTCTTTTTCACCAATCAAGGACGTATTTTCCAAACGAGGGTATGGGACGTCCCTCTGGGAACACGCACCTCAAAAGGGAAAGCGATTGTAAATCTCCTCACGCTCCGTCCTGAGGAAAACGTAACTTCAATCCTCACCTTTGGAACCGCAGAGACTGAGGAAAAAGAACTTTATATTCTCATGGCAACTAAAAAAGGAACGGTTAAGAAAACAGCGTTTACGCAGTTTGCAAATATCCGAAACAATGGAATAGTCGCGATAAAATTAGATAAAGGAGATGAGCTTTTATGGGTAAAGCTTACGAATGGAAAAAAGAACGTGATCTTAACGACACGTGACGGAAAAGCAATCGTCTTTAAGGAGCAGGAAATTCGGCCAACCGGAAGAGCTTCAATGGGAGTTCGGGGTATAAATATCGAAAAAGACAATGAAGTGACCTCAGCAGATGCGTTTGGAGATAGTGAGTTTACGAAAGACCTCATGGTTGCCGGAGAAAGAGGAGTAGGAAAGAAAACAAAACTCTCTCTGTTTAGAGGACAACATCGAGGAGGTAAGGGTGTTAAGGTAGCTTCGGTCGACGATAAAATGGGAAAAATCGCTTTTGCAGAGATCATTCAGCCGGGAAAAACCACGGTCATTATAACCAGCACCCATGGTCAAGTCGTAAAGATTCCAGTTCAGTCAATCCCTTCGCGTTCACGCTCGGCAAAAGGGGTCATATTGATGCGGTTTTCAAAGGCAAATGACCGGATTGTAGGAGCCGCACTAGTCTGATTTAATGTTCAAGTTGATTGAACGATACCTCACCTTTTCTCCATAGAAACGCTCCAACTATATCAAATCTGAGGCGAATATGGTATAATATGAAGACCAATTTTTATATGTATGAAAGTCCCTTGCATTGAGATTGCCCGTCTTCTTAAGAAAAATCTTAAAAAAAAGGCTTCACAGCTTAAAAAAAAGAAGATCCGCCCAAAACTGATAACCATTTTGGTCGGGGAATCACCCGAACAACTTTCTTTTGTGAAAATAAAGCAAAAGGTAGCTAAAGAAATAGGAGTCGGGTTTGAGTTTATTCATTTAAAAAAAACTCCTACGTTCTTCGAGTTCATTAATCTTCTCAAAGAAAAGTCAGGAGAAAGGGAAACTACCGGTGTCATCGTCCAACAACCACTTCCTTCACATTTGCACACAAATACGATTTACAACTTTGTTCCACCAGTCAAGGAAATCGAAAGACACAGAGAGAAGTCTCCACATTTTCCACCGTTAGGACTCGCAGTACTTACCGTGCTCAAGTATATTTTTCAAAAAAACAAACTCTCAAAGAATCTGGTGATAGAAAACAATTCTGACGCTGCGTTTTTCAAACAGGCTTTTAAACATAAAAAAATCGTTCTTGTAGGAAGAGGTGCAACCGGAGGACAACCAATAGGTAAAACGCTCAGCGAGTTTAAAATAAACTACATTAATATTAATTCTCAAACTCACAATCCTGAACAATATTACAAAGAGGCTGATGTTATTATTACAGCCGTCGGAAGAAAAGTGCTATCTAATGAGATGCTAAAACATGGAGTTGTGTTAGTAAATGTAGGACTCCGACGTGAAGGAAAAAAACTCAAGGGAGACTATGACGAAAAAGAAGTAAAAAAAGTTGCAAGCTACTATACCGAAACTCCAAAGGGAACCGGACCGATAGACGTCCTATACCTTTACAAAAATCTTCTTGATGCGGCTGACATGCAAAAAAATTCGTAATGCAGAATTGCTGTGAAGAATTTACTTGTCATAACAGGCCAAACAGCAACCGGAAAAACTTCACTTGCGGTTTCCTTTGCAAAAAAGATAAACGGGGAACTCATTAACTCCGATTCCCGTCAGATATATAAACATCTAGATATAGTGACCGGAAAAGATCTTGATATTTTACAGACATCAACGGTACATCTATATGATATCGTTGATCCAAAAAAACGTTTTTCATCATACGATTTTACAGTCTTCGCAAAAAAAGCAATCAAAACAATTGAAGACAAAGGGGAAACCCCGATCATCGTCGGAGGAACATATTTCTATTTAAAACACCTTATCTATGGAATCGCAACAACTCAAGAGGCTGATTGGAAATTAAGAAATAAACTAAATAAAAAATCCATAAAAGAACTTCAAGTAATGCTCCGTTTAAAAAATCCCGATAAATTAAAACAGATGAATCAAAGCGATAGAGCTAATCCTCACCGTTTAATCCGACAGATTGAACTCTCACAAATTCCAACTGCAAAAAAAATGTTACAAAACTCACTGATAAAAAAGTACAAAGTCCGATTCATAGGACTTCGTTTCAAAAGAAAAGAGGATTTGATAAAGAAGATCAGAGAAAGAGTAGAAAAAAGAATGAAGAATGGAGCTATAGAAGAAGTAAGGAGTCTTTTTAAAAAAGGCTATTCTGAAAAAGACCCCGGTCTTCAGACGATCGGCTATAAGCAGCTTATTGCTTTGGTAAAGGGAAGATTGACAAAAGATGAGGCGATCAAAGAATGGATTAGTAAAGAAGTCCGGTATGCTAAGCGTCAATACACGTTTATGAAAAAAGATAAAAACATTAAATGGAAAATGGTAGATTAGCTATTTTGGACCGTAGGAATAGGCTAATCTGTAGTATAATAAGATCGTTCCGTCATCCTATGCTTAGAGAAATTGAAGCGCGAAAAACTCACATTGAAATTCCTGTCGTAGATCCTTTTAGAAAAATCATTCTTCCGACCGCTATCCCGAAGATAAAAGCCAGTTTTCCAGAACAAACAAGAGTAGTAGTATCCGAAGGTATATTTGATCTCCTTCATGATGGACATCGTACAAGTCTCGAACATGCAAAAGCTCAAGGCGACGTTTTGTGTGTACTTGTCGGTACAGATGCTTATGCAAGGACAAAGGGGGGAAGGAAGACCCTGTCAAATACAAACCCAAAGGTTAAGTGCAATCGCAAGACTAGATTGTGTAAATTACGCTATCGCTTTGACTGAAACGCTTAGAGCAGATAGTATTCTACAAGCTCTTCAACCCGATTTATTTGTTAAAGGAATAGATAAGACATGGGACGACTTGACAAAATATACAAGGCAAACGCTATCAGAGCTCGGAATTAATGTGGCTTTTCTCGGCGACACAGTAGATATTCATACCACCGATTTCATTGAAAGGGGTCAAGTAATACAGAGCTAATCTGATCTTTTAAAAAGTTTCAGGAAGGCTTCTTTGGGGATTTCGACACGACCAACCAGCTTCATTTTCTTCTTACCTGCTTTTTGCTTCTTTAATAATTTGTCTTTTCTGGTTCTATCACCTCCGTACAACTTTTGCGTGACATCTTTCCGGAAGGGGGAGAGACGCTCTGACGCAATTATCTTTCCTTTATAGCGAGCTTGAATCTTTACTTCGTATTGCTGTCTTGGGATGATCTCTCTTAGTTTTTTCACGAGTTTGCTTGCTGTTTCATATGCGCGTTCGGCAACAACAACCTCTGAGAATTCTTCAATCGGCTCTTCGTTAAGGAGAATTGTCATTTTATCTGCGGATACGTTTCGGTATTCAAGAAACTCCCAGTCAAGGGAGGCAAATCCCGAACTTACGCTTTTCAAATCGTCAAAAAAATCCGTGATCATCTCCGACAAGGGCATTTCATATGTAAGCGTTATCTGATTTTTGTTATCCATGGTTATAAAAACACCCCGATGCTGTTCAGATAATCTCATTACGTCTGCCATATACTCTCGCGGAGTAACTATGAGAAGTTTGACATATGGCTCCATGATCTCGCCCTGCTTTTCTGCTTTTCTATATTCAACCTTTGGAGGAGTCAAAACTAAACTAAGATCATGCTCTCGCTCCAACCGTTCTCTTACTACATCTGCATGCAGAAGACCAAGAAATCCTACGCGAAAACCTGCTCCAAGTGCCTTACTGTGTATGCCGGTAAACTCTAAAGAAGAATCGTTTAAATACAGTTTTTCAAGAGCTTTTTTTAAGTTTAGGTAATCATTTGTGTCTGTCGTAAATATAGATGCATATACCATTGACTGTGCTTTTTTATAACCTGGAAGCGGAGGCAAATCACTTTTTTTCACAGTGATCGTATCTCCAACCCGTACTTTGTGAATATCTTTGAGATTGGTCACGATATATCCAATTTCACCAGCACCCAGGCTCTCATTAGCTTTTAATTCCGGCGCAAAGATACCTGTTTCTAAGACGTCGAAGGAAACGCCTTGTTGAAGAAGCAGTAGCGAATCTCCTCTCTTAACCTTTCCGGTAAAAATTCTAACAAACGCGATGACTCCTCTGTGCGGGTCATAATAAGAGTCAAAAATTAAAGCCTGTAATGGCTCTTCTGTTTTTTGAGGAGGACTTAAAATCTTTTTTGAGATACTTTCAAGGAGTTCTGGAACATGCAAGCCGGTTTTTGCAGATATTTCAAAAATAGTGTCTTTTTTCACTCCTAAAAAATCTACCATCTGGCTTTTTGTTTTTTCCACATCCGCATGAGGAAGATCAATCTTGTTCACGATTGGAATAATTGTGAGGTTTTTTTCCAGTGCTTTGTATGCGTTTGATATAGTTTGAGCCTGAATCCCTTTTGTAGCATCGACCAAAAGAATTACTCCTTCTACGCATGAAAGAGTGCGGTCAACTTCATAAGAAAAATCTACATGACCTGGTGTATCAATAAGATTCAGTATGAACTCTTTATATGCCATTTGAACGGGTGCTAATTTAATAGTGATGCCGCGTTCTCGAGATATAGGATTTCTGTCTAATAGCTGCTCCTCATGTTTACCTGGTGAAACAACGTCGGTAAGCTCTAGAAAACGGTCGGCGAGCGTAGATTTTCCATGATCAACATGCGCTATGATTGCAAAATTCCGAAGATTCTTCATAAGGTATCTCAAATTATATCATTTTATACCTAGCTCCAAAACACACTTGACAACCCCCACAAGAAGTGTCTAGAATGAAATTAAGGGCTATATATGACCAAAATCGAGCATCGTCCAGGTGTTGGATTTAGAGAACCACTCGACATGAATAGTTTGCAACCTGTACCAAATACCTTCGTTGGAAGAACAGAATCGACCCTCCTCTTGCCGCAATCACCTGAAGTAGAGCGATACGCTTCGGTCATAGAACGTGGGATTCCCTTAATGGATAGATTGATCGTGAAAGAGGGAATATTTGCCTCTTTAGATCCACTCTTCAAGCATTTTTTTTCACGAGATCAAGTCTTTGAGATAGACGCAATTCGTCGTACAAATGAATTATTGAATCTTACCAAATCTTTACCAGGACTTAGAAACGTTTTTGAACCGTTATACGAGAAGTCCAAAGCATCGTTCTTTTCATTCGTGATGCGCACGGTAATCGATTATGGAGATTTCGTACATGAAGAAGATCCTTTTACCGACTCTCCGAACATTGATAAAACGAGTGATTTTTTTGCGCGTGTGAACGGGCGCTATATAAATCGCGACTCCGTTGATGCAGCTCCTCTCATTCTTGGTCAGGTCCCGCGGCTATTTCATCGTGATTCTCCAGAATTCCAAGAATTTTTACCTCACGCTGACAAAGCTCTCAAGCGGATGATTGCAAAAATGGATAGTAATAATGGTTGGCTCAGCTTTAACTATGGAAAACTCACAATCCAAGGCTGGATGGACAGCTGGGATTCCACCCTCCATGGTGACAGAAATCTAGATACACACCCTGTCTATGATAAAAACAATAATTTAATAGGTCATGTTCCGCCCGATCCAATTGCCTTGGTAGAGGTCCAAGCTGAAGCGTGGCAGACGTTGCGGGAATGGGCTGAAATACATCCTGATTCTCAATTTAGAAGAGAGTTACGAATGCACGCCGATCGATTGAAACGTGCGTTTAATAGTGCATTCCTTACAAGAGATGAAAAAGGGTTCTTTTTTGCCCAAGGGATAGACGGGAAAGGGAGACAGATAAAAAACCAAACGATTAACGTAGGATTGTGTCTTTGGGCTGATTTTAATGAAGAATCAATTATTGATGATAAATTTATTCCGGATGTTATTTCACGATTGCTCGATCCTGCTTTTTTTGATGAACATGCAGGAATAAGAACATTTGAGAGAGGTCAGTTTGAAGGATATACCGGCGCTTATCATCGAGAAAACGATGATCAATGGCCTTATGCAACGAGCGCAACTGGAGTAGGAATTGCAACTTTTGGTCAAGTTGAAGGGGCAAATAACGTAAGAAAAGGAAATGTCTTGTTGCTTGAGTACTTGAAAAATTTTTCTGAGACAGGCGTCCATGACACAGAAGAGCACAAAAGATATAACGGTGGAAATGGTGGTGCGAAACATAACGGCTGCTATAGACCTTATTCAGAAGACGGTAAAGTCCGAGCCTGTCAATGGCAAGGATGGAATATCGCGTGGGGAGTCCACGACGCAGTCGTCTTGGCGGACGAATCTTTAAAACAAGCTGCGTAAATAAGATTAAACTCTGATGCGGAATCTCTTGATAGATTTTTTTCCGTTCTTTAAAAAGGTAGTGACCTCCAGCCTGGCATTTTTTATGCCAGTGTGGTACCGACACACCCCCGCAGAACATGTTCCAAAAAGAAGTTCTCTTGTTGCGCTATTTCCTACCGAAGAATCAATAGAGCCGGATGCACCTTCTTGACTACTGTCGGTCTGATAGATCAGTGCGTAGCTTACACTTCGAACGCTCTTTAGATTTCCAAATGCAACGACTATTGCTCGTCTATCCGCTCGCATACGTGGTGAAACAAAAGCTCCGGTTGCAACCCCGCGACCTTTAACCGATAGATTTCTAAATTGAGGAAGTATACCTTTTGCTTCAACGGGGTTATTAAACACTCCAACAGCCAAAAGAAAAAGGGAAATAGCTATGACTCTTTTCATACTCTTAGAGTACTCAAAATTATGATTGAAATCAAGTCTTTGATATACTTGTTATAATAAATCCGATGACGAAAAAAAAAGTAGTAGTAATCCTTATTATTCTTGCGGTGATCGGTGCATTTGTATTTATTTTCAAAAGTCTGGGAAATAGACCCGCTCCTTCCCCAGAACAGGATCTTACCCAAGACAAGCCGACACTTTCAAAAAAGCTGAAGACGTTTACTGATTCTTCCGGATTTAAATTCAGCTATGCGGACAACCTTCAACTTACTACCATAGAAACAAAAGATCCGGATATTTATTCAAAACTGGAGATCGTCTCAGAAGACCTTGAAGGTTCAATTAATATTACTGTTTCGCAAACCGACCTCAAAACCTTTGAACAATGGAAAAAGGCAAGCGAGATAACATTAAAAGATTCCGAAGTCAAAAAGATAAAACTCGGAGATCTTACTGCTCAACAATTTGTTTCTGATGGTAAGACCGTAACCGTATCCCTCGACCAAGGAGTGTTGTTCACAATTAGTGTCACCCCTGAAGATGATAAGAATTTTTGGAAGGAAGCATATGAGGCCGTCGTGAAGACTTTTTCACTTACTCCTCCACCTGCAAATGCTGTTCCTGAAGACTCATCGGGAGGAAGCGCTGGAGACAGTGATATAATCTTTGAAGGAGAAGAGGTGATAGAATGAGCTCTCATGAAGAAAACCTTATCGAAATACTGGAAAAATGAATTCGTACAAGGAGGTTTTGTTTTTACAGTTTTTTCGTTTATTTCAAGCTTCCTGAATTATCTTTTCAATTTTTTCGCAGCGCGTGCTTTAGGTCCTGCAGGATTTGGTGAAATTACCGCGCTATTCTCATATATAACAATTTTTTCTGTTCCAACTATAGTAATGACTCTTGTAGTAATTCAAAAAGTTGGATCAAAAGGTCACGAGTCAGAACGATTTGCTCTCTCTCTTCAGACTTGGTTTTTTGCTCTTGTAAAACGCTGGTGGTTTTTAATAATACTTTCCTTAATACTTTCTCCAATTATTCCGCGGGTGACAAACCTCTCTCCTATAAGTAGCTATACGCTCATACCTCTTGCAATCCTTACTTTTATCGGAGCATTTTACGGAGCCATTTTCCAGGGGTTACGATTGTTTCTTTCATTTTCACTTATAAGTATAACTGCAATTGTGTTAAAACTCCTCGGACCGATATTTGTCCTCGTAGGAGTTGATGGACTTTTAACAATGGTGGTTTTTCTGGTAATTTCAGGCGTTGCAGGAATACTCCTACTTCATACCTTTATGAAAAAATACGTAGTTTCTTCGATATCTCCAAAAAAAACGGCAATCCAGAAAAGATTGAAAGATGCTTTATTCAACAAGCAGGTGATCGTGACATTTTTTTCCGTTCTTGCAATTACTTCATTTAATAATCTCGATGTAATTTTTGTAAAAAAGTTCTTCAGCGCGGGCAGCACTGGTATTTACGGATCGTGGAGCTTGATGGCAAAGATTATTACGTATGTCGTCGGTCCGGCTGTTACGGTGAGTTACATATTCTTTTCCGGTAAAAGACGGCATGAAGGCAGTGAAAAAGTGCTTTTGTTATCTCTCGGAGCTCTTTTTCTCGTTGCCCTTGGAAGCTTTATTGCGTATAAGTATTTCCCCACACTCCTTATTCAGATGTTTTTCGGCAAAAGATTCCTTTCTGTTTCTCCTTATCTTCCGCAAGCGAGTATCTTTGGCTCGTTATACTCTGTGATTACATTTATTAATAGTTACTTTCTTGCAAAAAAAAGCAATTTTTCATTACTTTTACCACTTACTATACCTATATACGCAACTTTACTTTTCCTCATACCAAAGGAGATCAGTAGTATCATGACTCTTAATATTTACTTTTCTTTATGTGTGGCCTGTCTCTATCTTATTGCGGCAAGCTCAAGATTTCTCTATAATATGCCCCAATGGAAGTAAAGCAACCAAACCACTTCTTAAGTCTTATTATTCCGGTTTATAAACAGGAGAGAACGATCGTAAAAAATATTAAGAGACTCAAGTCGGTTCTCGACAACATTCGTTATGATTACGAAATCATTGCGGTTATTGACGGACTTGTCGACAAATCTTTAAGGAAGATTAAGGACGCAGCGCTGGCAAAAGTTTTAACACTTGCTTACATAAAAAACCAAGGAAAGTCCTACGCTATTCGCCTCGGCATGACCAAAGCAAAAGGGGACTATGTGATGTTCATTGATTCAGGAATGGAGATCGACCCGAATGGAATCTCCATGCTGCTTGAGCATATGGAATGGTATGATGCTGACATTATCGTGGGGTCAAAAAGACATCTTGCATCCCGGGTAAAGTATCCCTTATTAAGAAAAGTTCTGAGTTATGGATACTACTATATGGTCAAAATGTTGTTTGGTATTAAGGTACGCGACACACAGGCTGGAATAAAGGTGTTTAAGAAAAGAGCTCTTGAAAAGATCCTTCCACGTCTAATTGAACGTCAGTTTGCAGGAGACCTTGAGTTTCTAGTTGCAGCAGACACGCTGGGATTTAACCGGATATACGAGGCTCCGATAAAACTTGATTACAGTATGTCGCCGGTAACTTCAGCTGCGACGCTAAAAGCGATCGTTGGCATTCTTGTTGACACTCTCTCTATTTATTATCGTAAAAATTTTATCTCTCACTATCGTAAACAGCCTAAGAAACTTGCAAAACCCAAAGGATTAAAGGTTGTACGTACATAAAAATCATGGCAAAAAATCTCTTTGTTTCTGTTGTCGTTCCTGTTAAAGCGCTTTCATACTACCTTCTTCATGAAAATCTTCCGGAATTATTCCGTCAAACATATAAAAATTATGAAGTACTAGTCCTTCCCAATAACCCCTCTTTGTATGACATCACGCTATTAAAGAGATATAAAAAATTGCGCATAATCCCAACGGGAAAGATTACGCGGCCTGCGCAAAAAAGAGATATCGGAGTTAAAGAATCAAAAGGAAAAATAATCGCCTTTTTGGATGACGATGCATATCCTGATCCACATTGGCTGGAAAACGCCGCAAAATCGTTCAAAGGAAAAAAAACATTGGCGGTATGTGGACCCGGGGCAATCCCAAAAGAAGTCAATCTGTGGGAAAAAATCTTTGATGAAGTTTTGAAAACGTGGATTGGATCAGGTGGATTTACATATAGATTTACACCCGGGAAAAAGCGGTATGTCGACGATTATCCTTCCATGAATTTCATAATTCTTAAAAAAACCTTTTTGAAGCTTGGAGGATTTAATAGCGATTACTGGCCTGGTGAAGATAGTAAGCTTTGCAATGATCTTATCGTAAAAGAAAAGGGAAGGATTCTTTACGATCCTTCAATTCTTGTTTACCACCATAGGAGAAATAAACTAAAGGGTTTTCTCAAACAACATGCGAATTACGGATTCCATCGGGGCGCCTTTTTCGCACATGGAGACAAAAACTCTAGGGATGTTGCGTATCTTGCTCCCACTTTCTTTATTCTATATTTAATTGCACTAGTACTATATTATTTTGCTATAAGTTTATTAAAACTTCCTAACTCTAAAGTTTTTCTCCTTCCATTCGCTCCTGCGGTCGCTTACGGTTTACTAATGAGCCATCTTTTTGTAAAATCAATTTTTAACACCCGCAACCCAATTATAGGTTTGGGAGCCATGGGAGTTCTTATTTTAACTCATGTAACATATGGCATAATGTTTATAAAAGGATACCGAAAAGGAATAGATAAAACGCAAAGCATATATGACTGACCCAAACATACAAACGGTTAAAAAAGACGATATCGAAATCAAGATCATCCGGGATAAGTGCATCAGTGCGGCGACATGTGTCGTATATGCTCCAAGCACCTTTGACCTCGACAAAGAAAATATAGCAATCATAAAAGGAGGAAATTGGGATAGACTCGAGAAGATTATAGCTGCGGCTCAATCCTGTCCTACTATCGCTATAGAGGTATACCAAAAGGGAAAGAGAATTTACCCTAAGTAAATTGTTGGTATACTAAGAATATATGCTACCGGCTTTTCTCATTACATTCCGCGAAGTAATCGAAGCAGCGCTTATTGTCGTAACAATATTGGGAATCCTCGTGAAGCTTCATCAAGGGAAGGGGATAAAAACAGTGATGTATGCGACGACGGCAGCCGCTGTAGCGAGTATTGCTCTGGTTGGGATTGGGAGTCTTTTGGGATTCCAGATGCAAAAACTCTATTCCGGAAGGACAGAGGAACTTATCGAGGGTGTATTGATGATTCTTTCTGCCGTATTTATTACATGGGCAGTCTTTTTCTTACATAAGTCGTTTTCCCGGTATAAAATTCATTTGCTCAAAAGCGTTAAGGAAAAAATTGAGACAGAGGAACAGAAAGGCTTGTTTTTCCTTGTCTTTACGGCTGTTTTTCGGGAGGGATTCGAAATCGCATTATTTCTTTCGACCATATATTTTTCTTCTAATCCAACGAGTATTTTTATAGGATTTACTAGCGGAGCTCTAGTTGCGCTGGTTGTTTCTTTTGCTCTCTTTACCTCACTCGTAAAACTTCCGCTACACTATGCCTTTAGAACGACAAGTATTCTCCTTGTTTTGTTTGCCGCGGGCTTACTGGGACGGGGTGCACATGAATTCACCGAGGTGGGCTTTTTCCCGGAAATGGGTAAAATTACGCTCGCGTTTATTCCACACACGTCTTCTTTTATGGGCAGTCTGATACAGATAGTGTTTGGACTGACTAAAACAATGGATGCCATGCAGCTTGTTTTTTACTCTGCTTATACACTCTTCATGATTCGATTTTTATTCTTTAAAAGAAAAAAGAATAGCCTCCCAGCTTGACATTGACTTAAAGAAGCGCCTATACTATAGATGATGACGAAGTCTCAAAAAAGATCAGTCAATGGTCTTCTGAAAACTGCCAACACGCGCGGAGAAAAGATCAAGCGTCTTAAGGATATTGTAGTAGTTGTCGGATATCCTCCAATCAAGTCTGCTAAAGGAGTACCTCTTCTTTCTCAAAACCGACAATTTCAGTACTTCAATGCAGCCACGTATATCTACCCCATGGTTCCTGCCTACGCAGCCTCAAATCTTCAGCATAAAGGATACAAAGTTTACTGGATGGATGGTATTTCTGAGCGAAAAGAATACGACGTATGGATTGAGGAGCTGAAAAAAAGCAAGGCTGACTATCTTCTGGTAGAAACCAAGTCCCCGATCGTGAAGACCCACTGGAAACAAATCAATGATCTCAAGGAAAAACTACCTAACCTTAAGCTGATTTGGGTGGGGGATCATGTTACGTACATTCCGCTTGAGCTTTTTGAAAACAGTAATGTTGATTACGCAATTACAGGCGGAGATTATGACTTTGTCATCGTAAATCTGCTCAATCATATATATAAGGGAGAGGAACTTGAAGGCGGCGTATATTGGAGATCAACAAATAAAGATGTAAAGGCAAAGCCAACAGCAAGTAACACATTAAAAAACGGTACTACCGTACATAATAGCGGGTCTACATCGCTACGTCACAACCTTGACGATCTGCCGTTTGTTGATCGCGATCTTACCAGATGGGAACTCTACGCCTATGAAAACGGCAATTATAAATATACACCGGCAACCTACATGTATTCGGGACGCGACTGTTGGTGGAACCGTTGCACGTTCTGTGTCTGGGATCACACCATAAATCCGCTCGGATCATATCGAAGCTTTTCTCCAGAGCGATTATTTGCCGAAGTAAAACACGTAGTGGATAAATACGGTGTTAAAGAGATTTTTGATGATGCAGGAACCATGTTTATCGGACCCAAATTAAAGAGATTTTGCGAGCTCCTAATCGAGAGCGGCTACAATAAAAAAGTGCGTTATGGCTGCAATATGAGGTTTAACGCCCTCAACCAAGAGTATTACGACCTTTTAGGTAAAGCCCGCTTTAGATTTATTCTGTACGGCATGGAATCGGGAAACCAAAGAACCCTTGATAAGCTTGATAAGGGAACCAAAGAAGTTGACGCCATTAACGGTCCCCGCATGGCAAGAAAAGCCGGTCTAGATCCGCATATAACCATCATGCTTGGGTATCCATGGGAAACCTACAAGGAAGCACAAAGAACCATTGCTATTGCAAAATATGCCTTTAAAAAAGGCTATTACGAGACGATGCAAGCGACAATAGTTATCCCGTATCCAGGAACGCCTCTTTATCAGGAATGTAAAGAAAAAGGTTGGCTTCTGACAGACGACTACGATAAATTTGACATGAGACAGTCCGTCATGAAAACACCGTTTCCTGTTAAAAAGATTTATGAACTCGAACAGGATCTTTATTCGGCTTTTATGACTCCGCAGTATATTTTTAGAAAATTAGCGGGAATACGGAGTTTTCATGACTTTAAGTATCTTTTTTACATGGGATGGAAGCTTATTGGTCATCTTTTAGATTTTGACCCAAACCAAACTAAAGTAAGTTGGAGATCTCCTAAATTTTGGAAAAACGCTTACAAGAAACTCAGTAAGCACTTTTTCTCTCCCAAAACTTCAGTTGATGCAGAGAAATCAGCAATACGTCTAGCCGACAGTGCAGTAAATCTTTAGGAAATTTCTACTGACTCCAAAGCGCGGAATCATGTAAAAGCTTCTGTGTTCGTTCATTAGTAGGTTCAAACTCCAAGACTTTGGTAAAAAATTTTCTGGCTTTAACTCTATCTCCTTCTTGGTAATAAATAGCTCCTAAATTAAAATAGAGCTCAGAGCTTGCCTTAATATAGCGATCTGAATTTTTTGGCAGTCTTTCTATCGCTTTTTTCGTATACGCTTCAGCCTTATCGTAAGCGCCTCGTATGTAATAAATTACCCCGATATTTTGATACGGCTCCCACGCCCATGGATTAAGTTTTACCGCCTTTTCTGACATTTCAAGAGCTTTTGAAGTATTATTAGTTTTTAAATATACCGATCCAAGATTTGCATATGCTCTTGGTTCTTGCGAATTTAACCTGATAGCGATTTCATATTCTCTTTGAGCCTCCTTAAGCCTCCCTGTTTCTTCGTATTCAACTCCTAAACTATAATGTCCTTGGTAGTAGTTCGGGTAGGAGTTTACAGTTGCAAGCCACAATGTTTCTGAATTTTTCCAATCCGTATTTCTCACCATGGTCCGCGCCATTAAAGCAATCATAATAATGATAAAAAGCGCCCACCCGAGATTTCTCGCTTTTTCCTTTTCAATTAATTTGACTAGTAAATATCCTGCTAAAAAAATAATTCCCAAGCTTCCCAGATAGACATATCTCTCTGCCACTATCCAATTGATACCAAACGGTGAGAGTGTAGGAGATAAACTGATGAGGAAAAAAAATAACCAGAAAAATAAATGTTTATTTTTTTTGAAGGCGATAGCGATAGCAGCTAGAAATCCTATAAAAATACTTAGTCTTAAGATATAATCCAGCACGCTTATTTTGATTTGGGAGTGATAGATCGATAATTTATCCGGCCATATGATTAACTCTAAATAGGAACTAATCGAGTAGGGAATAAGTATCAAGGAATTGTTAATGATTGGTTTTCTATCATATTTGGTCTGAATCTCTAATAAACGGCTATCTAGTGCCGGAAAAGCGACCAGGAAAAAAAAGAAAAAGGCCAGGAAAAAAAAGGGTATAATTTTTTTCCAATGTCTTTGGATACTGCCAAAAGCTATTTCATAGACCATTAGTATAAAGGGGAACACTATTGCTTTTTCTGACGTAAATAAAGCGAGAAAAAAAAATAAGACTGACAGCAAATAAACATTTCTTTTTTTAATGGATAAAACATAACAGAGAAGAGAAGCAAGTATGAAAAAACTGTGCTTTACATATGGGCCCCCTGATATCCACGTTACTGACTCTGTTAAAATTGGATGTACGGCAAAAAGAGAGGCTGTAACGAAAGCGATTGTAGAAGTTGTCAAAATCGACAAAAGTAAAAAGACTAAATATACTGATCCCAGATGAAACAAAATATTAGCCAACCTAAACACTGAGGAGTTGGGACCAAAAATATTGATCACTGTAAAGTATTGAACCAGCTGGGTAGATCGAAGGTCCTTATTTGCTAACGATTTAAATGACTCAGTTTGCGACTTTTCGACTATAGAGGTGATGTCGTCTACTACAAAATTATTTCCTAAAGAATTTACGTAGACAATAAAAACGAGGATTGTCAGAGTAAGAAAAACTATTTTTTTATTTTTTAATAGATTATTAGCGTATTCCACCTTTATAAATATTGAGTAATTATATACTATGATAAGATCTCTAATTTCGTCATTTCAACTGGTACTATTTTGTTAAAATATCTAGCATGGTAAATTACCTCTCTGTAGACTTAGAATCCTGGGCATCGCCAAATCTTCCGGAATTTGTAAATCTCCCCAGCAAAAAGAAAAAAGCGCTAGATAAGGGACATATAAAAAAATCAGCCCTGGCGATTCTAGAAATTTTGAAAAAAAGTAATATTAAAATTACATTCTTTGTAGTAGGACAACTCTACGAATGGTATCCGGAAGTAGTAGAAAAAATAGCGACAGATGGTCATGAAATCGCGTATCATACTCACGCTCATGATGTACTTGAGGACAAAACTACTTTAGTAAGAAGCATTAATCTTTCAAAAAAATTCTTGCAAAGATACAAACCTATTGGATTTAGGGCACCCAGAATTTACATGGATACTTCTCATTTACATGTGTTAAAAAAGTATGGTTTCAAATATGATTCTTCTACATATGGACCTTTCTCTGAAAAAAGGAAGATTGACGGCGTTTATGAATTTCCTGTAAGCGCGATAGGTAAAATTCCTATCGGCTCTGGATATTTTATTGGCTTGCTAGGCAAGAACGTAAACCTTTTGTATAGAACCGTTAATAAAAAAAATGTACCGGTTATTTCCTTTATACATAATTGGCAGGTTGTAAGAGCCCATAAACCAACCTTTCCTACGACTTTGCATATTATCACTCATCCTTATTATCTCCCTTATTTGACTGATTGCTTTCGGAGTTTTGAGTATTTGCTAAAAAAGCTCAGTATTGCTCCTATGAAAAATTTGTTAAAATAGTCATTTATGACTTCTCAAAAGGATTACTGGGATAAGAAAATAACTGAATGGTCTTCAGCTTCCTACGGCAGAAAATCTAGCATAAGTTTCTTGGAGAAAGTAGCTACTTACTTCCGCTCTGTTGATAAAAGAAAAGATGCAGCCATTAAAATTATTTCACCTTTGATAAAAAATAAAGTTATTTTAGACCTGGGTTGCGGACTGGGTGAATTTGCTTTTGGGATTCTTCGTTACAAACCAAAAAAAGTAATCGCACTTGATATCTCACCAAACGCAGTTAAGCAAGCGAGACTTTTTGCAAAAAAAAAGAAGATACATGGAAAAGTTAGGTTTGAAGTATCTGATGTAGTCAAGACAAAAAAACTTCCCGAAAGCGACATCGTCATTGGACTTGGTTTCATTGATTATCTTACCCTCCCGCAATTAAAAAATTTGTTTAGAATGATAGGAAAAAAACCATATTTGTTTTCTTGCTTTGAAAAGAAATTCTCACTCTTCAATTTGCTTCATAACATTTATCTTATTTCGCAAAATTGTCCAGGGGCATATAAGCATACCCGCAGCGAAATTAGGAACATTGTTCCAAAAGGCATGAAACTATCATTTATCACAAAAGATGGCCTTTTGTTTATAACCAACCTACATGAGTCGTAAAGATTTCCCTCTGGTTTCCGTAATAATAACTACTAAAAATGAGGAGAAAAATATCGAAAATTGTCTCCTGTCAATTCAAGGACAAAAATTTCCAAAAAGCCAGATTGAAATAATTGTCGTTGACAATCATTCTACGGACGATACAACTACTATTACTCGTAAGTATACTCATCAGATTTATCAAAAAGGACCGGAACGATCAGCACAAAGAAATTACGGAGCTAGAAAAGCAAAAGGTAAGTATTATTTATATCTTGATGCAGATATGGCGCTCTCTCCAAGCGTAATTGAAGAATGTGTGAAAAAAATGGAAAAAAATAAAGAATTTGTTGCGCTATACATTCCTGAGATTATAATAGGAGAAGGATTTTGGTTAAAAGCTAGAAGATTTGAGAGATCTTTTTATAATTCAACGGTCATTGATTGCGTTCGTTTTATAAGAATAAGTAAGTTTAGAGTTATTGGTGGATTTGATGACGCAATGTCTGGCCCCGAAGATTGGGATTTTGATAAAAGAATTAGATTAATTGGTAAAACCAGTATTATTAAGGCTCCTCTTTATCATAACGAAACAGGGTTCAGTTTAAGTGAATACCTTAGTAAAAAAAGTTACTACTCGAAAAGCCTTAAAAAATACATAAAGAAATGGGGCCGTGATGACCCAGATATAAGAAAGCAGCTTGGACTGTGGTATAGATATATCGGCGTTTTTACAGAACGAGGTAAGTGGCAAAGATCCCTCCGACACCCTTTTCTTACAATAAAAATGCTCATACTTCGTGTTCTTGTCGGAATACAATATATTATTTCCAAAATAAAATAAAAACTGTCCGACTTGATATTAGTCATGGTTGAAACTCTTTACGAAGTCCTGTAGTAATATTTGATTTTACTTACTCTATTTAGTATTCTAAGAGGATCAATATGGTTAAAAAGAATACCAAATGTAGAATTTGCTCAAGGCGAAAATTTACAAAATTTCTCATTCTCGGTCCACAACCTCCGGCAAATGCATTCCTGAGAAAAAAGGATTTAAAAAAACGCGAAAAATTTTATCCTTTGGATGTATATTTCTGTCATACGTGTAATCTTGCCCAACTTCTTGACATAGTAAGTAAAGAAGAACTTTTCAGAAATTATATTTATTTTACTTCCGGTATGCCGAAAATTTCAGATCACTTTAAAAACTATGCACTTCATGTAATAAAAAAATTTCTTAAGCCAAATGACTTCGTAGTAGAAATAGCAAGTAATGACGGTGTGCTTTTGGAGTTTTTTAAAAAAAGAAGGTTCAAAACATTAGGTATCGAACCAGCATTAAATATCGTAAAAGTGGCAGGAAAATTGGGAATTGAAACGATTCCAAAGTTCTTTAGTGAGCGATTAGCAAAGCAAATAGCGAAAAAGTATGGAAAAGCCAAGATTATTATGGCAAACAACGTTGTGGCGCACATAGACGATCATCAAGATCTGTGCAGGGGACTTAATGCACTTCTGTCCGAAGATGGAGTCTTTATTCTTGAGGCGCCGTATCTTATCGATATGTTCGAAAATCTAACTTTTGATACAGTCTACCACGAACACCTCTCTTTTTTAGCAATTCGTCCGTTAAGTTATTTATTCAACCTCCATGGTTTAGAAATTTTTGATGTACAAGTAGTTCCAGTGCAGGGTATGTCTATACGCGTTTTTGCCGGAAAAAAGGGAAGACATAACATAAAACCTATTGTAAAAAAACTTATAAAAAAAGAGTTGAGCTGTAAATTGGATAAACTGGGTACCTATAAAAAACTTGCTTTAAGAGTCTCAGAATCCAAAAGTAAACTCATGGCGCTTTTAAAGAAATTTAAAAAGCAAGGGAGAACAATAGCCGGATACGGAGCTCCCGCCAAGGGCAATACTATATTAAACTACTATAAAATTGGGACTGACATCCTGGACTTTGCCATTGAACACTTACCTTCGAAGCAGGGCCTTTACACACCTGGAACACATATTCCAGTCGTTCCTCCTGATTACGCCAAACAACACGAACCTGATTATTATCTTATGCTTGCATGGAATTATAAAAAAGCGATTTTAGAAAAAGAGAAAAAGTTCAGGAAAAAGGGTGGAAAGTTTATCATACCCGTGGGGGATGAAATAGAGGTGCTATGAAGAAGAATTCAAAAAAAATTCTAATTTGCGGAGGTGCAGGTTTTATGGGCTCACACTTCACCCGGCATATTTATACAAAATATCCGAAATATAAAATCTACAATTACGACCTTTTGACATATGCCGGGAATTTAGACAATTTAAGAGATATTGTAGAAAAAGAAAAAAAACTTCTAAAGAAAAATCGGCGATATAAGTTTATAAAAGGCGACATCAATGACAAGGTGCTTCTTGAATCTCTGATAAAAAAAGAGCAGTTCGATGTAGTGATAAATTTTGCTGCCGAATCACATGTGGACAGATCTATCCTCAACGCAATCGAATTTATACGGACAAATATTCAAGGAGCATATATTTTGTTGGATCTCGTATACAGACTGAATGTACCTCGGTACATCTACATCTCTACGGATGAAATCTACGGAGATATCCCAATGGGGAGGAAAGCCACTGAATTGTCCCCCTTGCAGCCAACAAATCCCTATTCCGCGTCAAAGGCAAGTGCCGATCTGATGGTACAATCCTATATTAAGACCCATAAGGTTCCGGCAATCATTCTAAGAAGCTCAAATAACTATGGTACTCATCAAAACCCGGAAAAACTTCACTCGCTGGTCATCACTAATCTTCTTGAGGGAAAGCAAATTCCAATTCATGGTAAAGGGAATCATGAAAGAAGCTGGCTCAATGTCAAGGACTTTTGCACTGCATTGGACCTCATTCTTCATAAAGGGAAAAGTTTTGAGATTTACAATGTTTCGGGCGAAGAAAAAAATAATCTTGAGGTTATCCGCACTATAGCTCGTATTTTAAAAGTTAACTATAAAAAATTTATATATCATGTACACGACCGCCCCGGACCAGATTTTCGATATGCGCAAAGTCATAAAAAAATTACAAGAGAGCTTGGCTGGAAACCATTGAATTCCTACAAAGAAAGCATCGGGGATATAATTTCATGGTACGAAACGAATGTGAAGTGGTGGAAAAAAATTAAGAAAAATCCCGATTTTTCAAAACATTACGATAAGCAAGCAAAAGGCTACTATACCTTCGAAGAAGCAAAGAATTATCACCGACATTGGGTACAGGAAGATAATCCCGATGAAATCTAGACAAAATTAATATACAATAGCACCTTACCGATGAAACACATAAGAAAAGTTAAAGCATTTCACAAAGACAAAAGAGGAAAGCTCAGCTACCTTACCCACGAGAAAATGAGGATAAAGGATGTACTTGCAATCTCTTCAAAAAAAGGCGCTGTCAGAGCCAATCACTATCATAAAAAGGATACCCACCTCATTTATCTTATAAAAGGAAAGTTTAAGTACATCACCAGAGTCCTGGGAAAAAAGAAATCCAAATCAAAGACCATTGTCATTAAAGCCGGTGAAATCGTTGTTACGCCTCCTAAACTCGCTCATAAAGTTGTCTTTCTTGAAGACTCCTTTATGGTAGTGGTAACAACTGAATCTAGAGTTCAGTCTAAATACGAGGCAGATACGATCAGGCTAGAAGTAGAGAAATAGTATGATAGTGGAGTTTGTAGATCTGAAACGGCAATACGCCACTATCAATAAAGAAGTTAGTAAGGCGATTTCGAATGTTTTGTCCCGCCAGACTTTCGTACTGGGAAACGTACTGGAAAAATTCGAGTCTTCATTTGCATCTTACTTGGGAATCTCTTATGTGGTAGGGGTAGATAATGGCACAGACGGACTTAATTTAGCACTAGAGGCTCTTGGTATTGGGAAGGGTGATGAAGTAATAACCCCTGTCAATAGTTTTATATCAACTACTTTCTGCATAACCAACGCCGGAGCTACACCGGTTTTTGTAGATGTAGATCCCGACACTCACCAGCTGAACATTAATCAAGTCAAAAAAAAGATTTCCAAAAAAACACGTGCTATCTTACCAGTCCATTTATATGGCGCTGCGTGCGATATCGAATCCCTCGTCAAAATTTGTAAAAAACACAGAATTTTTCTCGTTGAAGATGCCTGTCAAGCGCAGGGATCGAGTTATAAAAGGAAAAAGCTTGGCACGTTTGGCGTCGCTGGTGTATTTAGTTTTTACCCAGGAAAAAATCTTGGAGCATACGGCAATGGTGGAGCAATCGTGACAAAAAGTAAAAGTCTCTATATGAAGCTCCTTAAACTTAGAAATTTTGGTCAGCAAAAGAGGTATTATCATGACTCAGTTGGCCACAACTCAAAACTGGATGACATTCAGGCAGCAGTACTTTCTGTTAAATTAAGACATCTTGATGATTGGAATAAAAAAAGGAACAAACTCGCAGAAATCTATAAAAAAATGCTTAAGGATTTAAAGTTTCCAAAAATATTAAAGGACTCCAAATCCAATTTCCATCTTTTAATAATTGAGTGTAAACATCGTAGCAAACTACAAGCATATCTTCTAAAGAAAGGAATAAAAGCGCAGATACATTATCCTGTGCCGATTCACCTTCAAAAGTGCTATAAACGTCTAGGATACAAAAAGGGAGACTTTCCGGTAGCTGAAAAACTGGCAAGTACTATTTTGTCTCTTCCTATTTATCCCGAACTCCGTAAAAAAGAGGTAGAATATATTGCCCGAGAGGTAAATAATTTCTATGGCACGTAATTTTAACTTCGATTTCGACATTCATAAGAAAAACAGTTATATGTATTTTTGGACACAGGAGTACATGATTGCGACGTATGAAGCGGCTTATATGACCGCCTTTAATTTTAAAGGAAAAACAATTTTAGATGTAGGAGTAGGAAGGGGAAGAACTTTTGAGATATATAAAGCTCTCGGCATAAAAGATGTCGTGGGAATTGACGTTGAAAGGAAAGAAGTAAAATATACGCCGAAACAAGCAAGAAAAGTGGGACTTAATTTAAAACTCGTTTTGGATTCTCCGAGCAATATAGGACTTCAAAAAATTCCGGACAAAAGTTACGAAGTCATAGCTCTTATGAACATTCTATTCTGTTTGCCTGATGATGAAAGTAGGTTTCGAATCATTAATGAAGTCAAGCGGATATTAAAACCTCGAGGAGTACTTATCGTACTTGACATGCAAAGACCTTCACTTATGTGGCTTATAAGCACAATGTTTTGGAAAAATTGGAAGTTCAGATCAAAGAAGGAGCTAATTGAAATGTTTAAGCCTCTTCGGCTTATATCGTACAAGCCTTCAAATCATTTTTACAGTATAAATATCATCGCAGATGCTGTCGGAAAATTATTTGGCCCAAAAGTTTTTTACAAGTTAGAAAGTTTATTCCGCTTTTTACGCATTCCCGGCTCAACTAGATCTTTTGTCTTTAAAAAATAAACCCTACTCATGACTCATATCAAGCGGGTACTTCTCATAACTCCATTTGCTCCACCACAACTGGGTGGAGCCGAAACTCATCTCGAAGATCTGTATGAATATCTCCGTCATGAAAATTACAATGTCACCCTGCTGACCTATAAACCGCTCGTAGGAAGAGTGGATACCAAATCAATTGAAAAGAAAAAAAACTTAACGATCTACCGATATCAGTGGTTTGGAGAGAATCTATTTGCGAAGTTTGAGTCATATCCTCCTATTTTTAATTTCCTATATATTACTCCGTATCTTTTAGTCAGATCTTTTATACATATGCTTTTAAACAAAAACAAATATGACTTAATTCATGTTTTTGGACTTAACGCCTCCTTTATAGGACGTTTTCTTAAGCTTGTATTCAATCAAAAAATAGTCATGTCCTCGGAGGCTTTATATGATTTTGTACCCGGAAGTTTTTTTGCTAAAGTTGCCCGCTGGGTATTGAAGGATCTTGATGCGATCCTCGTTGGATCTGAAGAATCACGCGATGAGTTTGTTAAATTAGGTCTTCCAAAAAAAAAGATTATTGTCTATATTCACTGGATACGACTTAAAAATTTCAAGCCTGCAAATAAAGATCTGCTTAAGAGAAAACTCGGTTGGAAAAACAAATTCACCGTGCTTTACGTCGGCAGGTTGATCCGGATTAAAGGAATTAGAGTTTTTATCGATGTTGCAAAACAAGTGGGTCCTTCCATTCAGTTTAAAATAATTGGTGACGGGGGACCTGAGTTGGATTATGTTAAGAGTACCGTGGCAAAACTTTCAAACACAGAATATTTAGGAAAAATTCCAAATACAAAGATCGGTAAATATTTTGCGGCATCTGATGTTTATATATATCCTGCACTTTACAATGAGGATTTGGCACGTGTCCTCCTTGAGTCTATGGCAGCAGGAACTCCTGTAATAAACAGCAATCAGGGCTCTGGAGTATACCGCTTGACTAAAGACGTAGGATACGTTTTAAAACCGAATCCAAAAGAGATAAGACAAAAGATTATTTACCTTAGTAAGAATCCTGAAATTGCGAAACAGATGTCTTCTTCATCGATAAAATTTGCTCGTCAATTCGGCCCAAAGCTTGGTAGAATAATAACTCAAACGTATGAAAAAATCCTCAAGAAAAACAACTGACCCTACATTAATAATTCAAAAAAAATTAGCTAACCCGATCATAACATTCCTTAGCGATACTCCCATAACAGCAAATCAAGTTACAATTTGCAACTTCCTCATTTTTGCTCCTCTCTCTGCATATTTTTTCTTTAGGGGCGGTTTTTCAAATAATATCTTAGGGCTAACTGCAATCGTAATCTATTCTTTTTTTGATTTGGTAGATGGAGGACTAGCTAGAAAGAAAAATATCCAGTCATCTTTAGGTCGTTGGCTTGACATGAGCCTTGACACAATGCTCCAAACCACTATCATGTTTGTCATTACACTCAACATTCTCATGAGTGGAAATGAAATGTGGCGATTAATGGCGCTTTTGCCATTATTCGGACAAGGAATAGCGAATGTTTTAGGAATGAGACTTACTCTTGAATTTGATATAGATGCGTACATTGGTAATGTCACACTTGAAAAACTCTTTAAAAAAAATAGGTCATTATTTGACCGTTTTATGAAGAATATGATTGCGCCAACAGATATTTTTTTTCTTAGTTTATTTACTCTACGACTCTATATGCTTGTTGGAATTTTTCTTAATATTCTCGAATATACATTTATTCTTTTCGGAATAGCTATTATTGTTAGATCTTTAAGTATGTATCTTATATTGTCTTTTCATTACGCTAAACCTGCTCTCTCAAAAAAATACGCAACTTTTTCATATCTTGATCATTTTCAAAAATAGCATATGTCTCTTCGTCATATTATCGACAACAAAACGCGGATACGTCTTTTGAGAAGGCTGATTAAAAAAAATAAATTTATAAGAGTAATAGAGGCACATAATGGTTTAAGTGCCCTCCTTGCCAATGATACAAAAATTAAGTTAGAGACTGGTAGAGAAAAGGAGTTCGATGCTATTTGGGAAAGTAGTCTGACAGACTCAGCTTCAAAGGGATTCCCCGATATTGAGGTCGTAAGTTTTGATTCAAGACTACATACCATAAACGAGATTTTAGAAGTTACCAGTAAGCCTTTAATAGTGGATGGAGACACAGGAGGAGATTTCAACCAGTTTGAATATGCTGTAAAGCGATTGGAAAGAGCTGGTGTCTCAATGGTTATTATAGAGGATAAAACTTTTCCTAAGCGCAATAGTCTGGAAGCAGGAACAAAGCAGGATTTAGAAAAAATCGAGGTGTTTGCTGAAAAAATTAAAAGAGGTCAGAAAATTAAAATACATAAGGATTTTATGATAGTCGCTCGTATGGAAAGTCTTATCGTAGGGCACGGAATTAAAGAAGCTCTTAGAAGAGCCAGAATATGTCTTAAGGCCGGTGCCGATGGTATTATGATACATTCTAAACGAACAGAACCTACAGAAATTTTAGAATTTGCAAAAGAATATTATAGAAAATTTCCTAAAAAACTACTCAAAGATAAAGTTTTGATTGCTGTTCCTACTACTTACAATACGATAACTGATTCTGAGCTTAATAAAAACGGCTTTCATATAGTAATTCACGCAAACCATCTTCTCAGATCCTCCTTTATAGCTATAGAAAATACTGCAAAAAAAATCCTTCTTAATGACAGATCTTTTGAGGTTGAAGGCGAATTAGCAACGATTCGAAAAATATTTCATAAAGTTGGATTTATGACGGTCAAGGAAAAAGATAAAAAAGCAGCTGACAAACTTAAATCGAAAATAAAAGTTATAATTCCTGCCGCTGGAATAACAGACTTAACAAAGAAGCTAAAATCTTCAATATCTCTAATCGACATAAACGGGAAAAAAGTGCTCCAACGACAGATAGAAGTGCTTGCCAAGGTTGGAATAGATAATATTATCGTTGTAACTGGATTTGAAAAAGATAAGTTCGGTTTAGAAAACCTTAGATACTATGTAAATAAGGACTACGGCACAACTGGAGTTCTTGCCACTTTATTTAAAGCAGAACGAGAGATGAATGGACCATTTGTAACCTTATTTTCAGATGTGCTCTTTAATCAAAGCATAATAAATAATTTAGTTGTTCAATCAGCTCAAGCAGAAGCAGATATTGTCCTTGTAGTTGATGAATCGTATAAAAATCATCGACATTCAAAGTACAAAAAACTTGATCTTGTAAGAACTAATAAAACCAATGCTATGGAACCTATACGAAAATTAACTGATAGTTTAGATGAACAAGTTGTTTATATAGGAAAAAACCTAACAGATAAAATGGTTCATTATGAATTCATTGGAATTGCCTACTTTTCTAAAAAGGGAGCTACTGTCTTAAAAGAAGTATATCATTCACTTACGAAAAAAAGGGCCCGTTTGTCTTCATTCACTGATGTCGTCCAAGAAATTGTTGACCGAGGATATCAAGTAAAAATTCTAAAAACATACAAGGGGTGGATGGAAATTCACAACGAAGATGATATTAAACTTGCGGGTAAATTTTACCGCAACAGTTAATACATATGATTAATCCTAAAATCTTTTTTAAAATCCTTGGAGAAAAAGATATTCAATTTTATACTGGAGTTCCGGATTCAGTATTGAAAGAGTTTTGCGCGTATGTAGTCGATCACATAGATACCTCAAGGCATGTAATAGCCGCTAATGAAGGAAATGCTGTAGCTATCGCCACAGGCTACTATCTCTCAACCGGAAAACCTGCTCTGGTATACCTACAAAATTCGGGTTTGGGAAATGCCGTAAACCCTTTGACCTCCCTGACATCATCACAGGTCTATGGAATTCCAATTCTGCTTCTTATCGGATGGCGGGGGGAACCTGGCAAGCAAGATGAACCGCAGCATAAACCGATGGGAAAAGTTCAAAACAAACTCTTAAAAATTCTGGATATTCCGTATGCAAAACTCGGAAATACAAAACGAAGTGCTTCATCTGCCGTAAGAAAGGCGCAAGCGCATTTCAAAAAGAAAAATTCTCCATTTGCAATTATTGTAAGTACTCATTCATTTTCGAAATACAAGAGTAAGGACAGGAAACAAAAAAAGTATCCAATGACTCGGGAAGCTGCACTTATTACGATCCTCTCTTTATTGGGAAAAAATGACATAGTGGTTTCGACAACCGGTAAAACATCGCGAGAACTCTATAAATTAAGAATTTCGAACAAAGAAGATCCTAAGATAGACTTCCTTTGCGTAGGCAATATGGGACATGCCTCTTCTATAGCGTTGGGACTTGCAAAAACACAGCCAAAAAAAACGATCTGGTGTCTAGATGGAGATGGTTCGATGATAATGCATATGGGATCGATGGCGGTGATAGGTCAACAAAAACCTAAGCACTTTGTACATGTGCTTTTTAATAACTTCGTACACGACTCTGTAGGAGGACAGCCCACCGCGGCTGATTCAATTGATTTTACTACAATCGCAAAGGGGAACGGCTATATCTCAACAGCGTCGGTCAAGACGGGAAGAGAACTGAAAAAAGAATTGCAGCGTGCAAAAAGAAGACAAGGTCCTGTATTTGTCGAGGTGCTGTGTCAAAAAGGATCCCGCAAAAATCTTGGTAGACCTCTTACGACTCCTCAGGAAAATAAAGCTTCGTTCATGCAATACATCAAACAAATAAAGAAATGAGGAAAATAATAATCGAAACAAGAAAAAGTGGATATCAAATGCCGACGGAAATCTACTTTGGTCGGGGAACTCTCGGTAAACTATCGAATATTATAAGGAAACAAAAACAGAAAAAGTTTTTATTAGTGACAGGATCTCACCTTGCAAATCATAAGATAAAGAACGGATTGCATAAAACAAAAAAAGTTTTTAATTACCCCTTCAAAATAACAACATCTGATTTTGCTACGATAAACCAGCTTAGTACATATGCCCGAAAAGGATATGATGGAATCATAGCCGTTGGTGGAGGAGCGATTCTTGACAGTGCAAAATCGGCGGCAATCCTTGCTACCAATAACGGTCAAGTCGAGGACTATACAAAAAAGGGCGAAACATTAAAAAACAAAGGAATTTTATATATCGCAGTACCAACTACAGCGGGTACCGGTAGCGAAGTTACACCTTGGGCTGTGGTATGGAGCAAGAATAAAAAATTTTCTTTATCTTCAACAAAATTAATGTTTCCAACAATAGCACTCGTAGACCCCGAGCTTACCGACAGTATGCCGCCAAAAATCACAGCTACTTCAGGTATTGATGCGCTGTGTCAAGCTATAGAAGCCTACTGGAATATACACTCCAACCCGACAACTGATAAATATGCTCTTCAAGCAATCGCTTTACTTACGACAAATCTAAAAAACGTAGTTAGAAAACCTACAAAAAAAACACGGGATCTGATTGCAAAAGGGTCGCTTCTCGGAGGACTTGCTTTCTCAAATACCCAAACCACGATCTGTCATTCAATTTCATATCCGATGACAATTCATTGGAAAATTGCCCATGGCCAGGCTACATCTATAACACTTCCTCTTTTTATTGAATATACATTCCCCATTTTAAGCATCAAAAGGAAAAAAAGGATCCTAGATGCGATAGGAGTAAAAAATACGAAACAGGCATCGGAAAAGATAAGAAGCCTTATAAGTTCTGTTGGATTAAAAACTCGACTATCTGAACTCGGTATTCCCAGAAAGGGGATTAAAACAATTGTAAAGGAGGGCTACGATCCTGAACGCGCTTTAAACGCTCCTCGTATACCAAGTCATAATGAGCTAGAAGAAATGTTAGCGAAAATTTACTAGTATGCTATAATCCTAAACATGCCTCTACTAGAACGAGAACCAAAACATAGGAAAGAAAAAGATGCAACTTTTTCAAAAAGACAAGGTACTCAGATAGCGCGTATAACTGCAGATATAAAACGTGGACCAACCGTTCTTGCAGACGAACTTGATCTAGACCCCTCTGTAGTAAATAATGTTTTAACAGGCGGGGCGCCCACGGATCAGGTAGAGGAAGTAATAGGTGGGATTACCGGTGCATATCCTGTTTCACGTCTCAGTCTTGAGGTAGTACGCGATGATACGGATGAGGGAATTATTATCATGGACCCGATCAATGCAGAGCGAACTAAGCGTACCTTTGAAAGAATCAACGGCAGAGGGGAAAAGGTTAAGTACTATGATTATTTTGATTCCGCAATGAGCGCAATGGGGCCTTTCAGACCTGAACGTATTCATCCTTTAAGAACCGTAAAAGATAGCGATCCTTTAAATCCTGAGGCTGTTTATAACAATGGTCACTTTCTTCATCAGGTTACATTATATGTAGGACCTGTTAATCTGTATTGGAAAGATAGTGAAGGAGCTCATGTTGTCGAGCTTTCCACCGGAGATTCAAGCTATAAGACTCCATATATTCCTCACACGTTTACAAATCGTGATCCACATGACGAGGCATATATTATGGCTGTAACCTTTGGCTCAAAGCTTGACATTGCCGTTCAGCAAGAGTTATCGACACTGCATCCCGACCAAGTGTCGCGAGCGCTCATAGATTTAACCGATTCTCGAAAGTCTTTTGGAGATCTCCTTGCTCAAAAATTAAACGAGTCCCTCCTCTCCCCGTTGCATTTCCCCGAAGAAGAGACATACCTCGATCAAAGACGGGTAGAGGAAATTATAAAAGGAGAAACTATTCCCAACGATACGGAACTCAAAATATTAGCCAGAGAACTTGGAATTAATGTCAGAGATCTTTTACCGCCTGACGTCGTAATTTCTGAGGAGGTTGTAGTCAAAAAATACAATGAGAGCCAACCAAGATTTTTTCCTGATCATAACAATAGAAGTTATGAAATCTTAGAGCTTGCTGGATCAACGAAAACAGCCGCAACAAAAAGCTTTTCAATTAAGCCACTACGGGCAGCAGAATCTAAACAATCGGATTTGGTGTCTACCTCTCACACCTTTGGCTTTAATTATGGGAATAAACCGACGATATTGTTCTGGGAAGGAAAATGTGGAAGAATCAAAGAAAACCTTATAGAACCCAAGGCCTCATTTTATATTAAACCGCTTGTAAATCATGCATTACGATATGAACGGGAACCAAGTAAGTTAATGATCGTTCGGGTCGGTGGGAACCTGTCGGGAGATACGTTATTTGAGCTTTCCTCCTTACCTCCAAAAACACTTCAGAGAATTTCTGAAGAATCGGGGCTTTGGTATTAAATCTATTCGTGTTCTAGAAGTTTTCTTACGGTGATTAAATCTTCCTGATCGTCAATATCCATTCCCAGCTCGGTCTCAAAATAGAGAGGATAAAGGTCCATTTTGGCGGATACTTTGTTAAAGGCGTCTTCCGCGTAGCAATCGGTGACACCTTTCCTTATAAAGCTATCAATTTCGGACATCCAGCAATCCATATCTTTTTTATACAACTTGAATATAGAGGAACAAAGAAAAGTATTGGAACCCTTAGGGCTTAAACCTATATAGATAACCTTTCCATTGGAAACTTCGGCCTTCAGATCTTTAGATCTGATATTTTTTTTTCTGGATACAGTAACATGGCTCTTTTTTGTATTTACAATACGCTTAAACAAGGAAAAATCATATATCACATCTGAGTGAGCGAGGATTATATCATCGTTTTTTATGTACTTTTTAGCAAGCCACAAAGAGTAAATATAATTAGTCTTGTCATACTGTTGATTAAATACATAATTAATATGAAGATCTTTGTATTTTGATTTGCCCCGAATAAACGATCTTAATTCATCTGCCTTAAATCCTGTAGTGATGATGACATCGTGTATTTTATTCTCAAGAAATGAATCAAGCTGTCTTTCGATCAAGGTTTTACCGCTAACAGTAAGAAGAGCTTTAGGAAGATCTCCCAAAGATTCCAATCTTGTACCTTTTCCTGACGCAAGTATGATAGCTTTCATTTAAAATTAAGTTAAGAATCGTTGATCTTTCTATTATAGTTAAAAAAGAAACCAAATCAATTGCCTGCAATGACTCCACCAACTTATACAACGGGCGCCTTGTAAAGAAACCGCTTCAAGACTATAATCTATCATGTGAAAAAAAATTTAGTAATCGTATATTTGGCAGCTGCAGGTGATGGAATAAGCGGCGGAACACGGATACACATTGAGTGTACAAAACGGTGGTTTAAAAATAAAGATTTTAAAAGTATTGCTATTTTAGCCTCAGATGATGGTTATAAAGTCTGCCTAAAAAATGGCGTGGATAAGAAATGTCTTATGTTAGTGAGTACATCCTTTACGAGGAATATTAATTTTTGGGTTGACTATATAGCTCGCATCATAAAAGGAACAATGCTTTCGTTCAAGCATGAACTAAAAAAAAATGAGAGTTATTTCGTATACGCCGCTTCTGATTTTTGGGCTGATTTTTTTCCAGCGCTAATATTAAAACTTAGGTATAAGAAAAATGTGACATTGCTTGCCTCATTGTATCTTTTTGCTCCAGCACCATGGGCAAAAGATAATCCATACAAAGGTCGCTTCGTAATTAATGGCTTTTTGTACTGGTTAACACAAATTCCAGTATATCTATTGATAAAATCAGTGGCTGATTATGTCTTTGTTACAAGCAAACCTGACGTACAAAAATTTATCACAAGAAGAAGGGGGGAGTCAAAAATTATAGTGGCTCAGGGAGGAGTTAATATCACAGAATCTGAGAGATATTTTAAAAGTGGCAAAGTGATTCCTGCCCGTAAAAGAAAGTATGATGCTTGTTTTGTCGGTAGGTTTCATCATCAAAAAGGCGTCTCGGAATTGATAGATATCTGGAATCATGTTTGTAAAAAACTTAGTACTGCGAAATTAGCCATGGTTGGAACAGGATCGGGGCCATTAGAAAACATCGTTAAGGATAAAATTAAAAAATATCATTTAGAAGATAACGTAGAACTATTTGGTTTCTTAGATGGTGAACGGAAATACGCAATCTTTAAAAACTCTAAAATTGTGATTCATCCTGCTACTTATGATAGCGGAGGAATGGCGGCTGCGGAAGCCATGGCATGGGGATTACCGGGAGTCTCATTTGATCTTAAAGCGCTTAAAACATATTATCCAAAAGGAATGATAAAAACCAGGCCAGGTGATATCAGACAATTTGCTGATAATATCTTAAGATTATTAGATAATGCACGACTCTATAAAAACATGTCTGAAGACGCCCGCAGCCTGATAATTGAGACTTGGGATTGGAATAAAAGGGCCCGTTTTATATTAGATAAGTTTATATAAAAAATGAAATGTAAAATATGCCAATCAAATAAAATAAACGGTCTTTTCTATTCTGTGAATCAGCATGGAAGACATGTTATTAATAGGCATGAAAGATTTTTAGTTTCACAATGTCAAATGTGTGAAACTATTTTTTTACCCAATGTTAAAGTTAACAAAGAATATTACAAAAAATATTACAGGCTTGACTACTATGATCAATCCGGCGTAAATAAAAACAGCGTATTAGAAAAAATTTTAGCCTATATTTCTAAACTATCAAACTTAAAAAAGGAAAGTTTAATTTACAACACTTTCAACAGTAATAAAAAAATGTCTATTTTAGATGTGGGTTGTGGAAGAGGCAATTTTTTATCTGCTCTTAATCCTTTGCGGTTTAAAAAATATGGTGTAGAGATAAACCGAGAAGCATACGAAGTAAGCAGAAAGAAAGGATTAAATGTATTCTATGGAGATATCACAAAAGTAAATTTTGGTTCTAAAAAATTCGACGCTGTTTCACTTTGGCATGTACTTGAACATCTTGATAAGCCAAATACCTTATTCATGATAATTAATAAAATTCTTATTAGAAAAGGTGTCTTGATTTTTCAAGTTCCCAACCCAAAAAGTTTAGGCTTTAAATTTGGAAGAGAGTATTGGTTTCACTTAGACTCTCCAAGACACTTAACACTGTGCGGAGTGAGAGCTATTAAACAACTCTGTAAGCAAAATAACTTTAAGTTAGTCTCTATAGTAAATGAGTTTTATGACTACCCGCTGGATCTTTTTTGGTCAATTAGAAAATCACCTATAAGATTTTTATTTTATCCACTATACCCAGTAGTAAAGTTTCTAGATAGGGAAACATTAACCTTCGTATGTATAAAAAAGGAGATGTAGGGAATGTTCTAACCAACAGGTAATTCTACTACACAATAGACTCTTCCGTATAAAAGAGTTACTTTCATTACCGCATTATATAATGTTACGCTAAATCCTAAGCCTCCTACTAAAGTAGTTCAAGTATGGTTTTTTCCATCACCTCAATAGGCGTCTTTTGACCAGTATATAGTTCGAACTGCATTTTTGCGGCATAAAGCGTCATTCGGTACCCGGGCCTACATACAATATTTTTTCTTTTTGCCTCAGATATGAGAAGCGTCTCTGTAGGTGATATAACTACGTCAAATATGTAGCTATATTTTGGGACACTCTTAAGCTTGATGGGAGAACGATCACTATTTGGATTCATTCCAATCGAAGTAGCATTAATTAAAAAGTCAAAATTAGACTTTTCTCGATCTCCCCAGTTTATTGAGGTAAAATTATATGACTTTGCCAATTCTTCCGCACGACTCCTATTTCTATTTGCTATACTTACGGAGTTAAATTTATTCTTTTTAAGAATATATAATATTGCCTTCGCGACGCCACCACCTCCCAATACCAATACAGATGAACCGGGAGAAATCTGTAGATCATGGAGAACCGATTCAAATCCGTGAGCGTCACTGTTATAACCTTTCAATTTTCCGTGCGTGTTTACGATAGTATTTACTGCTCCGATTTCTTTTGCCACGGGATCAAGCTCATCTAGATACTCTATGACCTTCTCCTTATGAGGCATTGAAACACTACATCCTCTTATCCCTAAGGCACGGACTCCTTGAATAGCGGCTTTGGCGTCAGTCACAGCACATGCTTTATATATAAAATTTAGACCAAGGTGTTTGTATGCTTGATTATGAATCGCAGTTCCCAAATTACTAGGTTTTGAGGCGATAGAGATGCACAGAATCGTGTCTTTATTTATTTTCACCATGATCTTGTAAAGTTGAAAACAGTACTTGTCTTCCAAGTGAGTAAAGCATTTTATCAAAGGGAGAATGATGAAGGGGAGACATGTTTAAGTAAATGAGTCCTACCAACATCTTAACTTTATGAACACTGAGATCTTTTTTTTTAATGAAAGCCTCTAGTATTTGTAAATAATTCTTCGTAAGATGTCTTTGTGCAAAGTCGAAATAAATCCCGTCGTTTTCCTCTTCATACTTGAGCAGATTTAGCTTAATAAGGTCATAGTTGAGAATTATCCCTCCCCACATTTTTGCAAGATCATAGTACATATCGCCGTACTCAACGACTCCACCAAAATCTTGCCGCCAATCTAATAAGACAAACGAGTCTTTTTGATGATTGTACAGGATGTTGTCAAACTGAAGATCTCCGTGTATAAAACTTGGAATGCCTTCGTACATAGAATTCCAAGGTATTTGCTTCAAAAGCTCTCTAGTTTTCGGAGTTTTTATACCGTTAATCGTAGTTTTTGCGTCTACATATGAATACTTTCTATAATACAAGTCGAGTCGCTCGAGCGTTTTGTCGTAATAGAATTTTTTACATATTGCTTGAAATGCCTGTCTGTCGACACTCGCTACTTTCTTCCATAATTTTTTATCAAGCCATGTAAGTAACTTATGAAAAGTGGGGAACGTGCTTGATTGATAGAGTGTCTTACCAGCAATAAAAGGGTAGGAAAAAAAATTATTTATATATTTATCGATATGAGGAAAAACTGATGGATTTAAAGAAGCTTTTCTAACGCGCTTTTCAGCAAAACTTTTTTCAGCAAAAAATTTAACCACACGCTTGTTTAAAATATACAGTACCTCATTGGATTTACTAAAATCATAGTTTTCATACTTGCTGACCTCTCTTTTATACTTATCCTCATCTCCAACATCAATCCAATCAATATGCCTTGCTTCCACTGTTGACCTGTCAATAAGCGCCTGAATACCGTCAGACACCTGAACTTCTCCTGTTTTTAAAGATGGATTCTCCAGTCCCTGAAAAAAAATGTCGGTGTCTTTTACGAAGCATAAGCCAACAAATGCCTCGTGAGTGAGTGGATCAACCTTTTGTTTGTCTTTTATGGAAACTATTCTTCCTGCATCTATTTTAAAATTACAATAATTTTGCGTGTCCTTAGTACTTACCTGTGCCGTACCCATCCAGTTATTTTGTGCATTAAGATCGATCTTATTTGACCATAACGTATCGCAAGAAACAAAGTAAAAGGGGTTTTTAAGCTTATCTTTACATTGCAGAAGAGAGTATCCTGGACCGCTTCCTCGACCTTCATATTTATCGATTTTAATAAAGTGAAACCGTATATCGGCGTGAGCTATTTCTAGATAATCCCGTACTTGATCTCCCAAGAATCCCAGGCCAATTATAAATTCGGTTTTTTTCGGAAATTTTTCAATGATGTGCGAAATAATAGCTTTCTTTTTAATAGGAAGGGTTGCCTTGTTAAGGTAAGACGCATAAGGTCCCATTCTCGTTCCTTTTCCAGCAGTTAATATGCATACGAGGCGATTCATATTATTTTTTTATGTTCTTCGTCAATCCTCCCATCTGGTCGTTTAGCGTCATCCTGAACACGTATTACGTCATCGAGATATGGGGTAGATGTTTCATATAACATGATATCGGTAATTGCCTCTAGTCGATGTAAAGTTTGTGGGACTATATCAATTACAGATATTGGTTTTAATTCGGTTGTGCCAATATCATCAGATTTGACATTGTCATTACTGACCTCATCATTTTTCTTAAAATGTAAATAACATCTTCCCTCTACGAGCACATTTGTTTCACGCTTTACATTGTGATACTGAAGACTTGTTTTTGTTCCTTTTTTAACAAAAATCTGTTTAAAAGCATAGCTTGGATGATTGTCGCCGCTAATCCATAGTTCGTGACCCCACGGTTTTTCAACTTTATATATTGCGTTATGCTGTTTAACTGTAAGTCCTGTTTTATCGGTCTTTTTTTCATATACTCCTGATACAAAAATTCCCATATCCCTTGTAGCCGAGAATTTGAGGGAAACACCCTCAACCTGCAGAGCATCGCCCTGGGAAATTTCGTATTTTTCTCCGTTAATGGTTATTTCTGTATCTGTCGGGAGAGAAAAAAAGTAAACAGAGAACGATCGAAGATCGATGACTTTATATATTTCGCCTGCTTTAATATTGACATATAAGTAATCATAAGCGCCTTGAGCGAAAATTTGTTTCCCCGACTTTGACAGATCATACGTCAAAAGTTTGTTTCCACCGTACATAATACTACATCAGTTAATAATGGTTATGAATGCTTTTATTGAGATAATTTTATCGTTTTCCTCAAGAAAAATATCAACTCCATGAATTTCTTGAGTATACCCAGTCTTATTTTTTATGGTTAATATAAACTCAACCGCGCTTCTTTCATTATCTCTGATACGACTTCTAATTTTAAGTCGGATGTCCCCTAAATTAAAAATGTTTTGAGTCGCTTGCAAAACTTTTTTCTTCCCACGAATAATTCCGAGTGATGGATCGTGAAGAACAATGTTATCAGCCAATAGACTTTCGATGGTTAAAATATCTTTGTTCCCAAAAGCAACGAAATATTTATCTATAATCATACTTTGTACTTTGAAAGTTCGGGGTAATACTCGAAAAACTGATCGTAAAAGAATTTCGAATACAAGTTTATAGTCCACCTGCTATTGAATCCGTATTTCGTCCGCAACCACTTTTTTCCTTCTTTGAGTACTTTTCTCAGGTTCTCGTCATAAGGATCAGTTTTCATAAGATCTGCTCTTGTTTTCAAATACGTTTCGTTTTCATTTATGAGCACCTTGGTAGTAATTGCAGTTGCCCAATCATTCGCATACCCTTTTATAATAAGTTCTATGTCCGCCTCATATCCCCGGAAATTTTCCCCATCAAAAAGAAAGTCCATATAGGTGGGTTTTTCTAGCGCCATAACATCCTCCATATATTCTCTTCTTACAAACCAGCTTATAAATTGGGCGTACCAAAAATACTTTGTTTCGTTCTTGCTAAGCAGTATTTTTTCGCCCCATAAAGGCGAACAGGGGGAGAGAATACCAACTCTTGGATGTTTGATCATCTCGTTAACTAACGTCTTAATTATAGGTTTTTGTTCAAATTCTACATCATTGCATACCAGAAAGTAATAGTCATAACTTTTAAACTTTTTTTCTTCTAATAACTTACTCAAAGCATAGTTGAATCCTCGGGGATATCGAAGTCCATGTTCTAGTGAGTCTTCCCAGTTTGCCCACCATGTATAATGCTTTGACAAATTTTTCTTAGATGAACCGCTTTCAACTATGAAAATGTCTGTCTCCTTCGCATCGTTGTTCTGAAATTTCTCATAGAGACGATTTGCTACATCAGGTAAATTTCTGTTTAAAATGATCGTTGCTACTTTTTTCATACGAGATTTAATAATCGAAAATTTCGAAGATATCTCATAATTGAATCGCTTATTTTTGCCTTTAAATATTCATCGATGCTAATATTTTTGAGTCGAATTTGCGCTTTTTTCTTTATTTCTATAACTTCCGGTTTTGAAAAAACATAATGACCTGCGATAAGTGCCCTCTCCCTGTCCGTTGCTTTAGTATTTGGCAACATCCATTTCTCCCATTTTTTTGAGTCGAATGAAATCTTTAAAAATTTCTCCACAAGTTTTTTCATATTATTCGCCTCAAGCAGCTCAACCAATCCCTGAGTTTCTGCAAGTCCATACTCTGGAGCTACATTCGCAGAGTGAATACCAAACTTAGGATGCCATTTAAGCGCCTCATCAGAGAGATAATCGGTATTGTGCTCTTTCATAAAGATGTTGTATTTATTGCATAACTCTATTACCTTGGGTATTTGTATTTCGGCTGGGAGTTCATTTACTATTCTGAATGGAGAATTAAATGAACCAATATTACGCATCTCCATGACCTTAGTTCCTGTTTGGACAACGATAAAACTTGGGTTTTGAATCTTATTTTTTTTGCAAAACTTGAATACTTCATTTAGCGAATACTCAAACTCTTCCATGGTATTAGTTCCGCCACTTTGCTCTTCGGTCCCAATTTCAAAAATAATTTCTTTTTTTTCTCGTTTTGCAATTTCGCAACAATAATCAAGAAGTTCACAAGCGCGCTCGAGAATATCATCTACAGTAAGCGATCCATGAATATCGATACTCGGATCAATGTGAATAATCTCAAATCCTGACTTTATATCATCCTCAAAAGATTTTTTGGCTGATGCCATTGCTTGGCGTAGGCTCATGTTTTGATCTTTTTCGTTTGTGTTTTGCCAAGGGCCTCCATGATCCCTGGCAAGAATTGTCATCCCTCTTTTATCACGATCAATGACGTATTTTGCATATTTTTCAGTTGTCCAGTTGTTTACATATCCTCCATCAAAACGCGCAGAATCAATCTGTCGACGACTGGCGATTAACATGAGGGGAATTTTGTAGTTATTTGCAAGCTCTATCGTCACGTCAACGCAGTTTTTGCTCATAGGCCCCACGCCAAGTAAAGTACAACGTCGTCTGGCCATGAATGATTCTAGCTTTCTTTGTATCACACAGTCCATTCTCCTGACAACTTAATCCGTGCGTCAGGTACTTTTTCCGGGTCATATGCCTGGAAAAACTTTTTCATAATATGGAAACATGCTTCCGCTACAGCCCTGTTTCCTCCGTTTCTCTCAGTAGTATAGTCTGCATGTTTTTTCGCATTTATGTCAGCATCTGCGGTGGCAATCGCGTATCCTACGTGCTTAAAAACATAGTGGTCAAAAATACCGTCTCCCATATAGATAACATCCTTTGGATCGTAATGTTCTCTGATCCAATCTATTCGCTTTATTGTGCTTACGAGGTCCAGAGGAAACTTCATATCGTCAACTATTCGTTTTTTTGTTATTTCAAATCCTTTTCGATCTCCTGTTGTAAAGCGTATCTCTATATATGCGCCTAGGAGCGACAACGCATCATTATCATCTGGCCCAAATACCTTCATAGCCTTTCCTTCGGCAGTATAATAGAAGTGTCCGCTCGTCATAACTCCGTCAACATCTATAAGAAAAGCTTTTGGTTTTCTTGAGTTGTTTTCCATACAATTTATCATCATATACTATTTTTCGGAATTTTGCCTATAAGTTTACCAAGGCGCTTCAGATCATATCAGTCTAATCCGTCTCTTTTCGGTAGATTCAAGTGGCGAGCAGGAAATTATAAGCCTTAAAAAATGCTCTGAATAGCTTATTCTGTCAGTTCAGTCAGTCGGCACTTACGAGCCACCGCATTTTTGCTATACTTAGTCCTATTAGTCCTATGAGACTTTGTTTTTATAATCCCCACGCAGTTTATAATTCTATTGGAATAACCTGTCTGTCAAGACTGGCGCAAATTTTTGGGACTAATAAGGAGAACCTACGGATTCATAATCTAAAATATGCATTTTTATTAAGTTTTTTACAAAAAAACGACCCCAATACGGCTATCGTTGTCGATGGAACAGGGGCGTCGCTTGGAGTAGTCTTGCAGGAAATCCCACTTTTAAGAAATAGCTACTTAATGAATAAAATAATCTCATATATCGAAATCTATGCCTGGTGTCTTATAAACAAAGTAAACCCTTTCAAACAAACTATCATCTTTGATGAAAACAAATTGAATAGTAAAAATGATATCTTATTTAGTTTTGCATTTAACTCGTACAGTTTTCGCAGTGAAAAACTCATTAAAAAAAGCATAATCAAATCTTTTACAGGAAAAAAAATACTTCATGCCTCTCATTTTTATAAATCTACAAAAGCTGTTGCCGAAAATATAAAAAAGGTCGGTATAAGACACATGGTGGCAGAAGCAGATCTGAAAAAATCACCTTATTTCAATAAGTTCTTCGGTTTCATTAAGCAGGTTTATATATTGCCTCACGTTTTACGCGATAAATATATAAATATAAAAAAATTCGAATCTAGGAAAAATAAGTGCTTGGCCCTGGGAACGTTAGTAATTGAAAGCGAGTCAGATAGTTCAAATAAAGATTATATTGATTTTTTCAAAACAAACACTCTGCACCCTGTGAGAAAAATACTATATGAAAATAAGGTAAAGCTTGCAGATATCGTCGATTGTTTTATTAACTTTCACAATAAGGAGCGTTTAGAAAAAATAACTAAGGGCGGGACCTACAGTAAAAACAGTCTATTCAGGATGGTCTACGATCTATTCTTTCTTTCTGAAGGCAAAGAGTATCACAAGATGGATATTGTAAAAAAATATAATGAGTATAAAATGTTTATAGCTCCGGAAGAAAATATCGGACTTTCGTCAGTTAACTCTGTTGAAGGAATGGCCTGTGGTTGCGCCTATATTGGTATAAAACATCCCATGTACAGTGATCTTGGAATGATTGACAAAAAACATTACATAGCCTACGATGGGTCACTTCTAGATTTACAAAAAAAAATAAAGTATTATCAAATTCACCAAAAAGAACTGACGCAAATTGCCACGAATGGATGCGAATTTGCAAGAAAAAATTTCTCTGAAAATAAAGTACGAAATGATTTTTGGAATTATTTAACAACACTTCTTAAGACTTCATGAAAATTAACTCGCTACGTCTTTTAACTATTTTCCTCACATGCCTTCTCTTTCTCATCTCGATACTTTTGTCTTCTAAAAACTATCTTCTCTTAGGAAGCGAGGGAAACTATTTTACGGATTTTAAGTTGATAAGAGCTGTCGGATCTTCCGCTTGGGTATCGATAAACGCCGGAACAGGTGCCCCAAACCCAACATTAAACGGTTTAACTGCGATCTTTGACTTCTTTTCTTTGTTGCAAACATTAGATGTTCCGTTGAAGTTAATCAATGCTACGCTGGCATTTTTAGTCTACTCTCTACCGTTTCTATGCATGATGTGGATGCTGTATAAAATTATGAAAGTTGATTTTTTTACTTCGTATATTCTTTCGTTGTTTTATGCTCTCAACCCTTTCTCCACTTATCACCTCCAGGGATTGATGTTCTGGAATACCGCACCGCTTTTTGTATTACCCATAATCTTTGGATGCCTCTATAAATTCTATTTTGAAAAATTCAAGTTATTTTTTGCTTTCGGTTTATTAACTGCGCTGTTTGCTTTTTCACTTTCAAATATTCCGTATCTGGGTATTTTTCACATTTTTTTGTTCATATCTATCATAATAATTCCCTACATCCACAATGTTAAGTGGGATTTAAAAATAGTTCTAAGAAACCTCTTCATAACCGAATTAAGTTTCGTTCTATTTAATGCATGGTGGTTTATAAACCTTCTAAGATTCCAGATGCAGGATCTAAAAAATTACTATACCACTGAGTTTGCGGTTTCTTGGGCCATATCGGCTGCCGGAAATAGTGGGATCATGGGGCGCATATTTTCCCTTAAGACTTTGGTTACAACTGAAAGAAATACTTTTTTTTCAGATTTTTACAATAGTTTTCCAATGAATATGATCCTTTTTATTCCATTCTGTCTTATTATCTGGAACCTCTTCAAAGAAACAGGCGAGAAAGAAAATAGGCGTACCATGGGCACCATCCTGCTTGTTGGCTTTATTCTGGCTGTTATATTTCTTAACAAAGGAGTCAATGAACCATTTACCGGTATTTATCTATGGATGTTAAACCATATACCATTTTTTATTATTTTTAAATCTCCGTTGGAGAAGTTTAGCGTTCTCCTTATATTTCTTCTTACGATTGGGTTGCTCCAGGTCTTTAAAAATACAAAGCATACCTGGCCCTACTACTTACTTATTGTATATGTAATGGCTAATAGTATCCCACATATCACCTTAAATTTATTTCCAGAATATAAATTCGAAGCGGATAGCAAATATATAACGAAATTGTATCGAGACAAAAAAGGCTACTTCCAGACAAGAGACCTGCTAAATAACAATAAACTTGACTATAGAGTTCTTAGTCTTCCTGGCTCTAATAATTATCAAGTGACCGTATTAAATCACGATGATAATAGATATTATAGAGGATTAGATCCTCTTATGTATTCTATAAACAAGCCCTTCATAGCCGCCTATACTTCTCCGACAAGCAACTTAGATCATATATTCACAAATTTTTCAAACCCACTGCTAGAGGAAAATTTATTAAATATTTATAACATCAAGCATATTGTTATAGATAATGACATGCATCCTGCTTTTGGCTTTAGAGAAGAAGAGAATGTAAAAAAGCTGATAAAAATATTTTCAGCAAAGAATGAAGAGTATCGCTTTAACCCTATATATCTGTTCGGAAGAACTGAGTTTTTACCTCATTTTTATGTACCCAAAAAAATTACTGTTTCCAGCGAGGATCCTAAAAACATAGTTAAGTGGGCTTCGGTAAAAAAAGAAATCCGGTCGGCTATATATTATAAGGCCCAAAATAAAGGTAAAAATCTTGAAACGCTTCGGGTAAAGCAAGATTCGAACAATCAAGTGCTAGAATTTAAAAAAATCAATCCTGCCAAGTATCGAATAGTCATTCACAACGCCTCGGGAGAATTTCCGCTTATTTTTAGCGAAAGCTTTCATCCCGGCTGGAAAATATATGTAAATCCGAGACCACCTCAAGTTATCAAAGATTATAACCTTACTAATTATCAAATTCTATACGGAAACAATAAAGAACAGGCAAATAGGGAAGAGGTGCAGAAGTTTCTCAAGCAAGGTTTCTTGTCAACTTTAGGAGATGGTACAGAAAAGAAAATCATTAAAAAAAAGTGGGTAGAGGGTCGTGAAGAGTACGACTTTGTGCAAAATTATATTATTGATTTCATATCGAAAAATTTTCAAGACACCATTCAAAACGACAATCTACTTCCTGGTCCCGATTATGAAACTTGGTTTGAGAAACCAATTGTGGATAATGAAAATCATATTATGACCAACGGTTATGCCAATAGCTGGGTTTTAAATACGGATAAAATCTGCAACGAGCATGGTCAAGCTGTCTGCATAAAAAACACTAACGGAACTTATGATTTTGAGATTGTGGTTGAGTTCTGGCCACAACGTTTATTCTATGGCGGCTTACTCATCTCGGGAGCGACACTTGCCATCTCTCTTGTCTACTTGGCTGGAAATTTGGTAAAACGAAGAAAAGGGAAGCAGAATTGAGGAAGTATGAGAAATGCAGGTCGATCTATAAATTTATAAATTCCATTTTATAGTATAATTTAGAATACTTATGTCCAACACGAAAAAAATGAGCTCGATAATTTTTTACATTTTCATAATTACCTTTATATTTTTAGCATATGTAAAAAAAAACGAGGGTTTAACTGCGTTTTTTCTAAAAAAAGCAACGATCGCTTCAAAAAATATTGTTGGAATTGGATATAATAAGAAAGAATATAAAGTAGACTACCCTAAAAAACTAGATAAGACGGCAAGCGAGCTGTCCGGCTTTGAGAAAGACGAGGAATGGAACGGGGATTACGTAACTGATGAAGAAAACTATTGGGAAGGCAAAACCAGTTATGTAGTTTCTTCAAAAAACAACAAACCAACTATCATATCTCTCCAGAAATATGTAGATTTATCAGGTTATACAAGTATTAAAATGCTTGTTTACTCCGATAAAGAAGATATCGAAAGCATAAAAAAATTTCAGTTACGATTAGGGAATAAAGATAATAGTTCCTCCTATGAATATGATATTCGTACTATAAAACCCGGTTGGAATATTATTCAGATTTCAAAAGACAAATTTACCTTTGTGAGTAAATTTAGTTCTGAAAATAAATCTTTCGATAATCAAATCCGTACTGGAAATCTTCTATTCTGGAATAAAATTGAAAAAATTTCTATCGAACTTGATTCTTTACCAAAAAGTCAGGTAGAAGTAACCGTAGATAGATTATGGGCAGAAAAAAGCGAAAATTATAAGACGGACTTTAATAGCGCAAACGATTCAATGATATCTGCTAAGACCTATGGTGAAAAAACTTATATAAATATCTGGGATATCGGTGGTAAGTCTAGTCTCTTCAGTGAGATCACCAGTGCTAAAGATTTTATATATACAGCTAAAATCATCCCGCAGAAACCAGGAGCTTTCGGTATTAGTGGCCGAGCGGATTTAGATACAAATTTCGGATATTATTTAGAAGTAGGGGGAATCGGACTAAGTTCATGGCAACTCTATAAAATAGGAAAAACGGTTGATAATAGCGCTATCACTCAACTAGATAATGGCTTGCTCTCTAATCTTCGAGTCAAAACCAATGAACCCATATGGTTACGCATCTCAACTTCGGGTAATAAAATCGCTGGATATTTGTCAACCAATGGTGTCAATTTTACAAAACTGTCTGAAAAAAGAGATGATGAAATTGAATCCGGCGGAATTGGCACCCATACAAGCAACGCTTCTTTTCTACTCGAGTCAATAGAATTTAGGCAATGATAAATTCGATATAATAAAATCATGAGTTCTCTTGGATTGGTACTGATTTTAAATGCTGTTTTTTTCTTAAGTGTTTTTTTTATACAAAACGTCTTTGTCGCGCTCATTATCACCACTGTTGCCCTTTTTACGATACTATTTATTCTACGACAGACTAAAATAATTTCTGCTCACCATTTTTTTAATATCGAGCGTTTCACTTCAAAACACTATAATTTTTTGATAGTCTGTTTGATTATTTTTCTTGTTTTGGAAAAACCCATTGGAGTAACTGCGTCATTATTTGCTTCCTTCTTTGTATTTGCGTATCTTAACAAACTGGAATATCGTATAAGTTTTTTTCTTGCTTTAATGGTTCTTATTATTACTTCTTTGCTTATTGCAGGGAAAAATTATGTTGCTGCTGAAATCAGCTCGAAAATAACTTATTTTTTCTTAATAGTGGGAGTAGTATGGTACTTTGTTGAATTTGTAATAAAGAAATTGGGGGAATTTAACAATTACTCTCTATCCAATGACTAGAAAAATCGACGGTCTTGTAATTTTTATTTGGGTGTATCTCGTCATTGTTCTTCCATCTCTTTTTATTCTTTATTTTATTAAGATTTCTTCACCTGAGCTTAACGCCTTCTCGAATCTTTTGAAAACCACTCCTGATTTTCCCGCGATTCTTATCTCTACTATAGCTCTTTCTACAATTGGGGTTTGCTTAAGTTTATTCCGACGAAAAATGAGTCTCATTGATATCTTGGAACTGCTTAAACAAGAAAAGGTGTATTTTGTTGCCCTTTCGCTATTTATATCTATAATATTATGGCGTTTCTTCTCAGTCTTCGATACTCTCGACTATTTTGGATTAATAATCATATTTGTATTTTTTTTCTTTTTTTTACCTATTTTAAATGGTTATCTCAATTCAGTGGACTTCAATAAAGTCAAGTTGTTCATAACTCCGTCAGTTAAAAAACCAGCTCTCTCGTTAATTGAAAATCTTCTTTTTGGACTTGCGTTGCTTCTATTATTACATACCTCGGTTTTTGCACTAGACGCTCAAATTCGAGCATATAACCATCGAAAAATTATTCTTTCTCGATATCCAACGATAACAAATCATGAACCTAAAATTGTATACTATGGCACAAAAGTCATCTTAACCGGGCGCCGATTCGGTTGGAAAGGAAATATTGACGCAAATCTAAGACACAGCGCGGGAAAAATTAATATAGATTTGTGGACCGATACAGAAATTATTTTTACCATTCCGCTTCATTGGAAAGAAGGCAAGATCGAGATATGGATCGAAAAGTCTGTCGAAGCGGAAAACAGCAAAATAAAAAAAGTAAAAAGCAATAAAGTGAGCTTGCAATTAATCTCTCGGGATAACGGTTGGGATGAGGGGGACGAAGCATATTTTAAACAATTAAAAAAACTCGATAAAAAAACCTTAAGAATTAACGGCTATGCTCCAGAGTAATTTACTCCATACACAGATGCAGAAATTATTTGCGAACTCCTAAACAAAGTACGCCAGGATTATGTAAAATGTATAATCTATGTCTCGTGCAAGACTCTTCGTAATTTTCATCCTACTTTTTACAATAAGCTTTACTTACCGTTTTTACGGACTCACGAGCAATCATCCTTTTTGGGTTGATGAATTCAGCACGGCAAATCAAGCGCGACTTGTGGTAGAAAATGGATTGACAGTTTTTACAAATCCAAATATTTTTTTTGAACCTCATAATACACTCTTTCACTTTCTCATAGGGGGCTTATATAAACTATTTGGTCAAAGCGAGTTTATTACCCGACTTCCAAGTGTACTCGCAGGTTCGATTGTTCCACCGCTTTTATTTCTCATAACTTATAGAATCTTTAATCTAAATACAGGTATTATCGCGGGTTTGCTTGCTACAACTTCGTACTTTCAGATAGTTTGGTCACGGCAGGCAAGAAGTTATGTGTTTGTACAATTGCTCATCTTATTAGGTCTTTACTTTTACATCAAGATACTTGAACGCAACAAAAAATCGACATTTAATGTTGTCGCTTTCGGAACAGTCATGGCTATCGGATTATTTATGCACTCACTTTTTTATATTTTTGTTTTCACCCTGGGAATTCACTATATGATTGCCAATTTCAATAAAGTTGCTTTCTGGATGAGGAAGCCTGCAGTATATATCACGATGATAATTATCCTCGCTTTTGTCTACTACAGTCGTCTGTTGTCTTCTACAATTGCGCTATATGCAAATGGAGATATCATAAAAGCAAACAATGTATGGTATTACCATTCCTTTCTGTGGAGAGAGTATGGATTGCTTAGCTACTTGTCGCTCATAGGTTTTCTTCTTGGATTTCTGAGACACCGAAAAATAATTTCACTTATTTTATTCTACGTAATGATACATTTGATATTCGTCAATTTCCTGTTTGCACCCTATACTTCACGGTACTTGCTTCCAATCTGGCCATTTATAATTATGGGGACAGCCTATGCACTTTCAACTTTTTCCGAAATTTTTGTAAAACGACTCAGGTTTTCTGCGCCTAATCTATCTCTTACATTTTCTTTGTTACTTGTTGGTATTATCATTGCTAATGGACATAAGTTTGTCATAAAACCAAATACCTTTTATTCAGTTAACCACGATTTTAGAGAAATAGCGCTCATTGATTACCATCAGGTATACAACTTTATAAAGAAAAAAGGTGAGCTTGAAAAGGGCCAAACTGCGGTTATTGACACATGGGCGGATCGCCAAAATTGGTATCTCGGGCACGATTTCCCTCATTCGTATTTATTCAGATGGATCAATCATCCAGGTCTCACTAATGGCATCCCAATGAAAACAGAATTTACTTTAAACAAAGAGGAGGAAAAGATTATACCACTCTCAAACCAACGCTTTATCGGAGAACTTACAGACCTTCTAAAAGCACAGAAAAGGTATCCCAATGGATTTATCTTCATAGACGACGCTACAATGCCCAAAGATGTGATCGATTATGCGGAGAAAAATCTAAAAAAAGAACTCTATCTGGATCATTATCCCTTAGACGATAACCCTTATTCAATCTGGCCGGCAACACTTTATTCGTGGGGAATAGAGTAAAAAGATTACTTTGATATTTTATAGATAGTCGTTTGATCTACTTTATATTTTTTTGCGTTCTTGAAATAGCTCCTTCCAAATTGATTGACTTCCCAGTTGTCCAACTTAGCTAAATTAAAAGTTGGCTCATCTGAAAAGATAAGAAGAATGTCAGATATATTATATTCAAATTCCGTTTTTGGTATGTAATTATTCCTTCTTAAAAAGAAACGGTATTCATGTCCTGTTGGAACATAAGCGCCGAAATCTCTTGAAACTTGAATCACATTAAAAGAGTCACCTTTCTGGATAATTTTCTTTTCAATTGTGTAATTAACTGCTTTTTCGTATTTTTCAGCTTTTCTAGTCGCGTCAGAGTAGATTCCCCGTGGAAAAGAGTATGCCTGCAGAAGCAAAATTACTATTAATAGCCAACTGTATTTTGTATTAAGTATCGTCAAAACAAGAGTAAAAACAAGAAAGACGGAGATTGGAAGAAGGTAATGGGCTCCGAATTGAAAACGCAAAAAGAACGTGAGAAATAAAAACAGCAGTAGTGAAGAAATAATAAGGAAATGCTCTTTCTTTTTACCTCTTTTCCAAAATACTGTAAATGCTCCAATGTAGAGTAGAAGACTTACTCCGAGCTGAGAGGATAATTGATTAAAAATAAATAGAGCGTTTTCTAAAATGTTTTTTTTGCCGGACACAGCGCCGGGGATATTCTTATTCTCGACAAATGTCATGTAAGATTTCGTGATGAAAGTATTTTTAAACATTATGAAGTCGTGCTTAAGTTCAAAAAGAACTAGAGGAGCAAACGCCAATATGCCGCCTATTAAGAAATAAAAAATATTCACCTTCTTTTTCATAAAATATAAAAGGTAAAGCGTAGCAAGGATAACTACCGGCATACTTACCAGATGGACCGTGACAATCGCTCCACCCAGTAAACCCAGAAGAAATAGTTTTATTTTTTTGTTCTCAAAAGTGTCAAAGTAGAGAAGCGTGAGAAAAACCAGCAAAAAGGGAAGATATGTAGCTCCATTCCAAGGACTTCTTGAATACAACACGTAAACAGGAATCAAACCAATAGTTAACGTTCCTAAAAGAGACGGGAGGATTGGATGTTTTTTAAGAGCGCTTTTGTAAAAAAACATTAAGGCAAAGACAAAAAGCAGAGTATTAAACATCAGGAGAGAATCAATATTGAGATTAGATAGATAAAAAATTGGCACAAAAAAATAGTAATAATATGGACCGGAGTATATTCCACCTAAGCTAAGTTTGGGACCAATAAGTGTTGGGTTGCCTTGTATTATCGCTAGCATATCGTAGATGTCTCGGGCAAAGTCAGGATGGAAGTTGAAAGAAGAAGTTAATTTGTAAGAAAGTCCTGCACTAACAATAAGAAACAACAAGATAAAAGTAGCGAATTTAGCATACTTACTCATCCTCAAATACTAGCATACAGTCGTTTGAACTAACATGTTAAAATAACCTAATTAATTACAATCATGCTTAGTGATTTATTCAAACATTCTGGAATATACTTCGGCGGGCTTACGATCAGTCGTCTCTTAAGCACTTTTGTTTTTATTCTGTTTGCCCGAACGCTCAATCCAAGCTCATTTGGAGATCTTGTACTTTTTCACACTCTTGTTTTAACAATTACATTCTTTTCAGATTTTGGCATGAATCAATGGTATCAGAAGATGGCTCACCAAGAAAATAAAGACAAACTTTTTGGAAAAATAATTCATGCAAGAATATTTACACTTATAAGTTCTCTATTTTTATCCTTTCTCTTTTTATATCTTACCCGTTCCTTCTCAACGTCTATATCATTAATCTTTCTCATCGTTCTTGTTTTTGAGGCATTTTCGTCAATCGTCGACGGATACTACCTCGAGAAAAAACAAGCCGGGAAGTTGTCTTTAAAAACCGCAGCGAGAATGATCGTGTATCTTGCAGGCTATATCCTCACCTTTCAAGTATTTACCTTTGAAGTTGCCGTATATCTCTATCTTATTTCTTCGTTTGTAACTGCCGCGTGGATCTTTCCCTGGGGGCAACTAAAACATTTACAATTTAGTCCTTTATCAAGAATCATGAAGACGCTCAAGGGATCCTCCTCATATGCATTTCTTATTGCGACATCGTTTGCGTACAGTAGAGGAGACTCTCTTGTGGTTCGCTATACCTTAAATAGCAGCGCTCTGGGAATCTATGGAGCAGCATATCGGTATCTTGAAGGATTAAGTCTTTTACCTACAGCGCTTTCTCATAATCTTTTTCCTCTTTCTGCAAAAGAATCTACAGTCACTTCACAGCATTTAAGAAAAATCACATTGTTTATGATGCTTATTGGACTCTTGACTTCAATAGTTCTTTACGTTTTTTCAGACTGGTTTATCGTGACCATTATTGGTCCAGCGTATATTCAGGCTGTACCGATACTCAAGATATTTTCTGGAGTCGTGTTTCTTTTTTTCCTCAATGCGCCTCTTGCAACTATTGTCCAAAGCTCAAAACTGCTTAAAAAATTCCTTCCATTTGGAATAGCCAATACTGTTTTAAATATTGCACTAAATATTTTATTGATACCTTTTTTTGGAGTCGTTGCAGCGGCGTGGGTAATGCTCACGACAGAAATCACCGGATTACTTGTCAATCTTTACTTTACTAGAAAACTATATAATCAGTAAATATTAATCTTCGAGCGAAGTCGAGAAGAAAGTTCTCGATAAAACTCGAACAGTGATTTGTTTTTATGAAAATTTTAGTATCTGTCGTAATTATCCACTGGAATACTCCCAACTCTCTTAAGAAATTACTCAGATCATTCCAATCTGATAAAAAGCTGCAGGTAACCGCAGTAGATAATAACTCCAATAAGTCAGTTTCCTGGATATCCAAAGAGTTTCCTCGGATAAGTCTAATCCAAAACAAAAAAAACCTCGGGTATGCTGCAGCATGTAATCAGGGACTACGCAATTCAGTAGGAGAGTGGCTGATCTTTTTAAATCCTGATGTCTTAGTTTCAGATAAAGAGATTCTCAATCTAATAGACCAAGCTAAAGAAAAAAAACTGGACGCATTTTCTCTCATAACCCAAGAGGATTATAGAAAACCACTTCCGTCAGGACTTTCTCTGCTTGCAGAATTCACTCCCTTAAAATATCTTATTCCACTTTCTTTGTTTCCGAGGAAAACATTGATAGGAGGATTGCTTTTTATTAAGAGAAGTGTTCTTGAGAAGCTTGATGGATGGGACGAAGAATTTTTCTTATGGTTTGAGGACTCCGACTTAACCAAAAGACTCTATGACGGCGGATACCATGTTGGCTGGATTAAGTCTGATGTGAAACACGCAGGCGGAAAATCTTTTCAATTACTTGACGAAAAGAAAAAACGCGAACTCTTTTTTTCCTCTATGAATAAATATGCAGAGAAACATTTGAGCACATTCGGAAAAACGATTGCCCAACTATTAAAACAACGATACGTTTCATAATTAGTCTTGTAAAAATCCTCCGTTTAATCTTGTAGAATAAGAAAAGGTATGAAAATTCTTGAAGTAAAGAAGTTGGCGTTCCCTGAAATTCAGGTAATCAGGTTCCGTCGATTTATGGATCATAGAGGCTACTACACTGAGGTTTTTAATAAAACCGAATTTAAACAGAATCCAGAAATTGCAGCTTTTAAAAAAGGCGGAATAGCTCAGTCAAATGAGGGATTTTCAAAAAATGGCGTTATACGTGGTCTCCATTTACAATGGGATCCCTTTCAAGCAAAATTAATTCGTACTTTGCAAGGTCATATGATCGATTTGTTTCTAGATATAAGAAAAGGTTCGCCTACCTACGGCAAAATAGGAGCCTACGATATGAGCTCCGATCCCACCCTTGACATAGGGGAATGGATATGGATTCCCGTGGGCTTTGCTCATGGAGTTGTTTTTCTAGAAGATACAAGCCTTGAATATATGTGCGATACGGAATGGAGCCCGGGTAATGAAGCAAGCATATCGCCCTTTGCATCTGATATCGACTGGTCGCTAGTCTCGCCATCTCTTTTGAGTAAAGTTGAAAACATTAAAAACAATAGTCTCTTGATAAAAGACAAAGATAAAGATGGATTTACCCTGGAGCAGTGGGGTAAAAGCGTTAATTCAAATGAATTCAAGTACGAACAGCCTTCCTAAATCCCACAACGAGTGTCAAACCGATAGGGGAGAAGCCGAATAGTTCTTCTATTCGTAATTCCAATTCGATTATTTTTCTTACCATACGGCTAACCAGAGATTGAGAGTGCCGGAGTGTTTCATTGATCGGCTTTTGTAAAATCTTTTCTGAAAAAAAATAAGGAAAATAGCCAAGCAAATTCCATTGCGTAGCAAACTCGACTGTTCCGTCTAATACTTTCAATTTATCCAAGAGATCTTTTTTATCATACCGCCTATGATGTCCCCAAGCTTTATCTCGCTTTCCAAAAAGATGAGAGTGTGCGGGAACAGTGAGAATCAGGAGTCCTCCCGGCTTCACAAATGAAAAAAGATTCTTAAGGGCCTTCCTATCGTCTTCAATATGTTCAATAACGTCAGACGCCAAGACATAGTCAAAATTTTCTTTTCCATTTTCTTCAACGATGTTGCCTTGACTAAGTTCTATCCCACGCATTGTAGGGTTTTTTTTCATCGCATCAACTAATTCCTGGGAAAGCTCCATTCCCGCGACTTTAAACCCTCGATCTCTAAAGAATCGCAGGACTAAACCATTGCCGGCGCCGATATCTATAAACGTTCCTTGTTTTTTTATTTTTCTTAAGATGAATCTGGCAAGATTCGTGATTCGGATGTCATATTGAGTCGCGGAGAGGTGTTCCTGCTGATTCTGGAGATCGGTTATCTGATAGTGACCCACGTATTAGTTATTTATTTTTATCTTGGTAGCGTTTAATGTCAGCCTCGACCATCATCTTGACCAAATCAGGAAAAGGTGTTTTTGGCTTCCAACCTAAAGCCTTTTGTGCTTTATCTGATTTTCCCTGAAGATGCGGTACTTCTGCCGGCCTTTTAAATCGAGGATCGCTTTTGACATAACTTTGCCAATTATCAATGCCTGCAGTTTTGAATGCCAACTCAACAAATTCTTTCACGGTGTGGGTTTCTCCAGTTGCAACCACAAAATCTTCAGGCTTTTCCTGCTGAAGCATCTTATACATTGCCTCCACATAGTCTCCGGCAAATCCCCAGTCCCGCTTTGGCTCAAGATCGCCGAGTAGAAGGTCTTTTGCAAGTCCTACTTTTATTTTCGCAACGCCATCTGAAATCTTTCGCGTTACAAACTGTATCCCACGGATGGGGGACTCATGGTTGAAAAGAATGCCGCTGCAGGCAAACATACCATAGGATTCCCTAAAATTGACCGTCATCCAATGAGCATAAACTTTTGAAATCCCGTAGGGACTTCTGGGATGGAATGGAGTGTTTTCATCCTGATAGCCGTTGTCGTTTCCCAAGCCAAACATCTCGGAGGTTGATGCCTGATAAAATTTACTGGTGGGAGAGAAGAGCTTGATTGCACTCAGTAGGTTCAATACGCCAACTGCATTTATTTCCGTGGTTAGCTTCGCCTGCTCCCAGGAAGAGCCTACAAATGACTGTGCGGCAAGGTTGTAAACCTCCTGAGGCCGTACATTCTTTATAATGTTAAGAAGAGAAGCGTCATCTGTAAGATCGCCTTCAATATATTCGATTTTATTAGTAATACCGAGGTAATCAAGATTGTCGAATTGGGGAGTAGAATAGCGCCTTATCATGCCATAAACCTTGTAGTTTTTCTCAAGAAGTAGCTTCGCAAGATACGGACCATCTTGGCCGAGAATTCCGGTGATGAGGGCATTTGCCATATAAAAATACATTATAGCAGACAAGTTTGCTACAATATACAAATGCGAGAACGGCTTCTCGGATTCCTCAGAAATGCGAATAGTAAAAACGTCATTATTAATACTATTGGCAATTATTTAAACGTAGGGTTTACTGCTTTTTTTGCCCTAGTGTTGGTCCGGATTATGTCGCCGGCACAGTATGGAGTCTTGAGTGTTCTTTTGGGAATTGCCTATGTTTTAGCTAACGTACTGGATTTTGGTGCAACAGCTGCAATCTACTCTACGCTTCCGCTCCTCTTAGAGAAAAAACGTGAGCGAGTATATCACTTTATTAAAACTACCTTCGCCTTTCAATCGCTTTCTTCATCAGCCGTTCTTCTTATCCTTTTTCTCACGTTTCCTTATTTAGATAAGGTTTTTTTTAAAACAGGGGCTCCTGAGATAGAACTCTACATCACCGCGCTTGCGGTGCTTTTTTTAATTTGGCAAAATTTTGTTTTAAATATTCTTTTTGCTGCGAAAAAGTTTCTGGTCGCAAATATACATAATAATCTCCAGAATGTGTTGAAAACCGGAATTCTTCTTCTTGTGATCTATTTTAAATCCGTAACCGTAGGATGGGTGCTTTTTATTTTTGGAGTAATCGGTCCGATTCTCTTTTTTATTACGTTGGCACTTGATAGAAAAGACGCGGTGTTTGTATTTTTGAAGGCGCAAATCCGAAGGGATGAATTCCGTGCAGGATACACCCTTACATACTTTGCGGCAACGCAGCTTTTTAATCTTGGCGCCCGGATGGATCTTTTTCTTCTCTCCTTTTTTCTGTTGAAAAATGACGTTGGTTATTATGGCCTTTCCCAAAAAATAATCTTGAGTATTCTTACAACCGTTATTTCGGTGACACAGGTACTATCTCCCAACTTTGCGAAGGTCCATACGAAATCTCAGGCCCGCCACGAGCTTAAAAACGGCTTTCTTTATCTTCTTATCCCAACCGCCCTGTATATATTATTGTTTTTTACGCCTAACTGGGTATTCTACTTCTTTTTCACTGACCGGTTTGCTCCGGCTGCTATGATCACCAAAAGTCTGGTGCCTGCTTATATCATCTTTACCCTCGGCAGCCTTCCTCTCCAATTTGTGTTGTATACGATTCGTAAGCCTATATATGTACTGTATGGAAATATTCTTTATTTCTTAATCATGACCGTTGGGTGTTATATCCTTATTCCGCAAATGGGGGTTAAAGCACCTCCTCTCGTAAATCTTCTGGCAATACTTGCTCCTGTTGCAGTACTTACCATTACTACTTTCTATGCCTATAAAAAGCTCCCCACACGAGAATAAAGTTTTTATAATACCCACGTTTTCTAACCGGGAAGGTCTTTTGAGGGTATTAAAAGACATTAACGACGTCTATCCGCAATGCAGAACTGTGGTAATAAATAACGATCCGAAAGCTCCTTTGGAAGAAAGTTTCGAAAACTTTCTCAGTTTAAAGGTATCCTTCATCAACAATAAGCAAAATGATGGATTTGCAAAAGCAGTAAATGACGGCGCAAAAAAAGCAAAAGAATTTGATCCGGACTATCTGGTATTTCTCAATGACGACATTCGGTTTAATACAGACTGGGTAGGTGAATGCATAAAAAAAATACAAAGGAATAAGTGGGTTGCGTCTGTGCCGATACTATTTGATCTTCATCACGCAGTAGAAAATTACGGGTTCCTGGTCCTGCCTTTCGGAAAAGTAGAACTTATCAAAAGTAAAAATAGTAAGAAGACTCCCGATGGTTTGACAGCCGCTGCTCTTGTTTTTAAATCGGGAAGTTTTTTCAAATTAGGAGGGTTTGATGAACGCTTTTTTGCGTATCTTGAGGACGTTGATCTTTTTCTCCGCGCAAAAAAACAAGGGATGAGGTTTGGAATAACAAAAAACGCACGGGTAACTCACGAAGGTCAAAAAACTTCTTCTCAACGCGCAGTTAAAAAAGCATATCTTGATTTTAGAAACTGGATGCTATTAATAGGAAAAAATTGGGGATTTAAGAAAATCCTACTTAATCTTCCTGCGATTTTTGTAGAACGCTTGAGAAATCTGTGGGGAATAATAAAAGCGTTCTAGTATGACTTTCTCCACTGTTCCAGTTGGAGTCCTCTGAATGACATCACTTGAATCCTAAAATATCCTTTTGTCTTCAGAGCCTTCACATAATCAAAACCGTAGATTTCTGCTGCGTATGGAACAATGATTAAACTGTCCTCAGATCCTTGAGTGATGCTTCGAATATCTTTGATTTCAATATCGTGCTTGTAATACAAAATTGGGTCATTCGCAGTGGGGACGCTATATACTTTTGAAACCATAGTAAGAGAAGTTCGAAGACCTTTCCAGTCTTCTCTGTGAAACGCAGGATTAAAAAGATAGACGCAAGAAAAAAAGAAAAATCCTAAGAGGATCCGTACCCGTTGAGCTTTGGTCTGCGACCCAAGCGCCAGAAGAAGGCAAAAAATTGGAACTAGATAAATAAACCGGAAATATTGCAGTAGTGGTCGAAAAAATGAAAATAAGAAACCCAAAAAAATGGAAAGAACAAAAAGTGTAGAAAGAAACTTATATTGACGTGCTTTTCTCGCTGCCACATAAAAAAGGAATCCTACCCAGAAAAACGCTACGGTGTAATATAAGGGCTTTGGCTCGAATGTGATTCTTCCCATGCTGAATTTCACCGGAATTAAAAGAAGATTTTTAAGATTTGCCTTTCCCAAAACCGATGCCCAATTTGGCACTATTTTTAAGGTCTCCTGCGCATTGAGAAGCTGTACGGTAAGAAGCGGCTCGACCAAAAGTAAGCCTATGATGAAACCGGGAAGGTAAACCGAAACTTGTTGGAAAGTCGCCTTTTTCCGCCACGTGAATATATAGAACGCGAGTATAAAGAAAGCCGATCCATAAAAAGTCAGCATGCTCAACACCATAAGGATGTTAACGAGCACCATGTCTTTCTTTTTTATTTTGTTTTTGGGATTTGAGCATCGGAGAAGATAATACAACAATGAAGTAAGGAGAAACGTCACCATCATATACATCCGTGCTTCTTGGGAATAGTAAACAATCAGTGGATTAAAAAGGAAAAATATAGCAGCGTAAAGACCGGTTTTTTTGTTTTTTAATTCTTTGCCGATTAAGTAGACAACCCAACCTGTTAAGAGGGAAAAAACAACTGAGGGAAAACGTAATGCTGGCTCGGAAACTCCCACTATTGCGGTCCACACTTTCAACGTCAGATAGTAAAGAGGAGGATGAAAATCATGAGGAGAAAATTTAGTGACAATCTCACTAAATGAGTGTGTAGAAACTGCTCTTGCAGTGGTCGCCTCATCAAGCCATAGCGACTGATCTATTGAAATAAGTCTGAATGTAAATGCAAGAAGAAAAACAATCGCAAGAATTTTCCAAGATACCTGAAGCTTTGTCATAAACCCCTATACCATAATAAGAAGAGCCAAATTTGTCAAGCCAGAGTCTGAAAAAACTATTTAGGGATTAAGAGTTTCTTCTTGCTCGGGAAAGAAAGGCGGCGTGACATTTAGCAGCATCTTAAATTTGCCTTTGTAGGTAAACTTCGTGCCAGCAGGAACAACTACCAAATCTCCTTCAGAGCAATCTTCTCTTTCTTCATTAATTAGAAAGTATCCTTTTCCGGAGAGAATGTAGTAACTAAAATCACATTCCTTTTCAATAATAGAGGTTTGGTGCCCCTCATCCGTTTCGATAAATACAAATTCCGTTTTCTTTGTTAGTTTATCAATCGGAAATATAAAACCTTTTTCTCCAACTTTGCTAAAACTCTCTTGCTGAGGCTTATGAATTACATGCTTGCTCTTACTTAGACTATATCAAAAAATATGCCTCGAGCTTGGGAAAATTTTAATTTCTAGAGGAGGACTGCCGAAAACGTTATACCATTGTCATTTGGAGCGGGATAGGGGATTCCCTTCGACTTTACTCAGGGTAAACTTCTCATCCCCCCTTCGTATTTTTCCTTTTTGGATTCAACAATCCCACGCGAATGGTGAGCTTGTCGAATCCAGAGCGGGATAGGGGATTCGAACCCCTGACCTTCTGTTTGGAAAACAGACATTCTACCACTGAACTAATCCCGCTTCAGAGTATTATTATACCATCTGGGTTAGCTTGATAAGTGGCGTTAAAACTGCTATTATGATTGTTTTCTATGCCAATACCAGAAGGAAGAAGACATCCAGCTCAGGAACCCTCGCAACACACGCTTCTTATCTGTAGTAGCGGTATTGATATGCTCATTGAACGATCCGGTGTGCCTCTATATGAAGGTCGTACTCCTTTTGGCGTAGATCCTCTTCTTTATACTGAAGTTAACCTCAGGTATGCGGTTAGCGTGGTAAAAGAGACTATGCCTGTTCCTTCAAGGCATTTTGCAACTAAGATCGTCAGAGTCCGTCAAGCACATCGGGAAGAAGGTTCCGACCGCGTGATGACCAGAAGGCAGAGCTTTTATTTTTACGAAAATCCCGATCAGACAACATTTGCAGGAGCTCCCGCTCAACGGGTTGATATGGTGGAGGATATTGAGCCGGAACCGTTTCCTGCAACTTTAGAAGAAATAGAAAGATATAAAAAACATCTTATTCTTGTAGAGAGGGATCTGTATGCTGGAAATCTCGAAGCCTCAGCGGAAGCGGCAGAAACCGAAGCGGAACGACTAGCAGCCTGCACCAATCCTGAGGAGAGGGAAAAAATTGAGAAATGGGGTGTTCCTATTGGATCTCGAGGGCCTGCAGTGGAAGACCCAGCTTTAAGCATGGTTTTTACAGGTCTTGAATTATCTCTTTCATTTTCCCTTCATCGGGATTAAAAGAGATTTTAAGCTCACTCGTGGGTTTTTTTGTAGTAAACCTGACTTTTTTCAAGCTCATCCGCACGATTAACACCGATTCCTACTTCCTGAAAGGGGACCATGAGCGCTGCAACCGGAAGTTTATCAGTAAATGCTACTTTGATGATATCGGTCAGGTAATACTCTCCAGTAACGGGTGATTTCTGAATTGAGCTTATATGAGTCTTCAAAAACTTAAAGTCAAAGCAATATAAACCGGCGTTTACCTCTTTTATCTTTTTTTGCGTTTCGTTTCCGTCCTTGTGTTCGATAATGTCAACAACCGCTCCTGTTGCGCCACGTTCCACATGACCCCAAGCCGCTTCTTCAGGATCATCCAACTTGGTTGAAACGAAGGTTACGACTGCAGATTCTTTTTTATGAAGCGCCAGTAAATCTTCAAGTGTTTTCTTGCTGTAATACATCATATGATCTCCCATTCCCACAAGCACCAATTCGGGCTGACTGCCCAATGCTTCTAGCGCAACTCGTACTGCATGTCCCGTACCGAGTTGTTCTTTTTGAAAGGCGAAAAGCACGTCATTTTCATCTTTTAATACTGTTTTCACGCTTTCTGCAAAAGCCCCGACAACAACTATAACCGGAGAGGAAACCCGTTTGAAAAGATCGACTCCGTACTTGATCATAGGCTTACCCAAAAATGGGTATACCACCTTGTTTACTTCTTTGGAATTGAGTCTTTTTCCTTGGCCTCCCGCAAGAATTATGGAGGCAGTTGATGGTTTATTCATTGATTTAGATAAATACAATAAATTGGTATTGTTTATGAAAGATGGCCGGTGGAAGAATTAGGTTTTATACCTGTCTGTCGGTCCATGTTGCAATTATAACAGAAAGACTATTCTGTCAAGGCTTGATTTTGAAATAGCACTTAAGTAAGATTTAGCGTATGGAAATTCTGATGAGAGCTCTTGTCAATGGACTTGCGGTATGGATCACTTCATATGTTCTCCCTGGAGTAAACGTGGACGGGTTTCTTACTGCGATTATAGTTGCAGTAATTTTAGGCATAGTCAACGCAGTCCTGAAACCACTACTGATTCTTCTCACTATTCCGATCACAGTATTGAGCCTTGGGCTTTTTATTTTTGTTATTAACGCCCTACTTATATTACTGGTGGCAAAAATAGTACCTGGTTTTACGGTGGAAAGCTTTTGGTGGGCTTTAGGATTCAGTCTGGTTTTATCTATCGTAAACTCTTTTCTTCAGTCGCTTTCCCAACCCTGAGGGTGGACAGAATACCACTTGATGAGTGCTTCTACGCTTTGCTGAATCGTACGCTCTGGTTTCCACGAAAGTACTTTTGAAGCTTTTTCTATCGATGCAATCATCTTTGCATACTCTCCCTGACGGAGTTCTGTAGCTTTTTTTCGCTCTATTTTCTTACCCGTTGCTTTTTCTACCTTGTCTACGATCTCTAGAACTGAATCACCGGCGCCAGTACCCAGATTGATTACTTCGCTTACGCCACCCTTTTCCAGATACTCGAGTGCTTTTATATGGGCTTCGTTGAGATCAACCACATTAATATAGTCACGAATAGGGGAATGATCAGGAGTTTCGACTTCCGGATAGGTGAGAAAAAATGGCTCAATCCCCAAAGCTCCTCTTACAGTATTTTGAACTAAAAGTACGGATGGCTTTTTCGAGTCACCTATAAGGCCGTCATCGGATGCTCCACAGACATTAAAATATCTAAGAATGGCATATCGAAGACCTTTCAGCTCTCCAAACCACTTAATGATGTTTTCCGCCATAAGTTTTGACTCTCCATAAGGACTTTTAGGATTGGTAGGATGTTTCTCGTCAACAGGAACATGCTGAGCTTCGCCATAGACAGCGCAGGTTGAGGAAAATACCATACGAGGTATTTTATATTTAATAAGACTTTCAACGAGGTTTAAGGTTCCCCAAATATTGTTTTCAAAATATTTACCCGGGTTTTTCATTGATTCATCAACCAAGCATGAAGCAGCGTAATGAAGTACGGAATCGATATCGTTGTGTTTTTTAAATATTTCAGAAAGATCGTTTTGAAGATCGGCCTCTTCAAGAATGCATTTTTCAGCGCCAAATTTTTCTTGCAGTACGGTTATCGGCTTTTTATAGCCGGTTGAGAAATTATCTAAGGCCACGACAGTGTGCCCAAGCTGGAGTAGCTGGTAGGTTGCAACCGAGCCGATGTATCCACCAGCACCAGTTATAAGTATCTTTTTCATTTCTTGTTCTTATTGCTAAAGTAGACGATGAGTTCGCCGATAATTCCGGTCATGGCAATCTGGATCCCCACGATGATCAATAAAACTCCCAGAAGTAGCGCAGGTCTTCGAAACAAAAGGACTCCGAAGAAAATTTTTTCAAATGCTAAGTAAGCGCAAATTATAAATCCTATTGCAAAAACCACACCGCCTACCGGTCCGAAAAAATGAAGAGGTTTTTCGGAGTACGTATAAATAAAGTAGGTGGTCAGTGTGTCAAAAAAGCCAGAGACAACTCTGAAGAGTCCGTATTTTGATGATCCGTGGAGGCGGGGATGATGATGTACCACCACTTCCGTAGTACGAAATCCTTCCTTGTCTGCAAGAATTGGCGTAAAGCGATAATTGTCTCCGTATAGGGGAATATGCTCCAGAACCTCGCGCTTCATTGCTTTAAAACCACAGTTAATATCGTGGAATTTTGACCTGAGAAGTGAATTAAGCAGGAAGCCGTTGAAAATAGACGAATAGAACTTCTTGAAGAATGGATCCTTGCGGAATTTCCTCCAGCCGTTTACAAAATCATAACCGGACTCCAGTTCATTAAGAAATAATTCGATGTCTTCAGGGTCATCTTGAAGATCTGCGTCCATAAAGAGAATCACTTCACCCGTAGACTCTGCAAATCCCGACATAAGGGCTTTTCCTTTACCCATACGCTTCTTATGAAAAACGAGCTTTGTATGAGGTTGACCTTTTATAGCCTTTTGCGAATCGTCGGTAGAACCGTCATCAACAAAGACAATTTCAAACTCCTTTTTGAGTCTACCGAAAACCGCTTTCAATTTCTTATACAAAAGGAGAAGATTGTCTTTTTCGTTGTGGAAAGGAATAATGACGCTTATCATTGATTAGTATTTAGAATTTGGCATTTAGTATTTAGGACACACTGCCTAAATGCTTAATGCTACATGTTATTTGATTTTTTTGTAAACTTCGAAGTTTTCAACTTGGTATACCGGCATATAGTTGGGATCACGGACTAATTGTTCGTATACCGGTATCAATATCTTCTTTTCAGGATAATTATATATCTCATTAAGCCTCAACACAACATAGTCAGCCAAGTGGTAATCAGGAGAAAAATTGTAAAAATACCTTCTGTTTGTAAAGAAAGGGGAAAGTTGACCGGTCGTGGTTACGGAAACATTATCATTTTTTAATTTTGCTGCCCATTCCCGGACTATGACGCGCTCCTCTTGAGGATACACAAATGGATGAATGTTTTTCTCAAAAGAGAAAGGAAGCGGCCCCTTCCAGACTGCAAAAATCAACGTGGCGAGCAGGATATATATTGCTATGTATTTTTCAATGAATTTAAGATTGTGTCTTTTTTTTGCATAGTCGATAACAGCTTTTGCCCCATAGATTGCAGATATAAATATGAAGGGCTGAATAACCGCGGTGTATTGGTAAATGACGTTTCTCATATTCCAGTTTTTTGAGAGAAGGTTTATCGCAAACTCTGGAGTAGCTATAAGAAAAACCGGGAGTGAGAGTAAAGAAAGAAAACCAACAGGACCTAAAAGAAAAAGAAGATAGCGATAAGTATCAGGATGAAAAACTCTCTGGATAATAGTTAAGGGATTTTTGAAAAAGCCCAGTAAGACATTGCTCGGTGTATCTCCAAAGTCGCTATACCGGGCAAGCGCAAAGTGATGACCTCCTCGAAAATAGGGGATCACAACGAAAATGGATCCAATAAACCATACAACGCTTGTTATCAGAACTGTTAAAGAAAAGACTTTATCGTTCGAGTGAAATCGAGAACTACTTCTCGACAAGCTCGAAGAATATAGGACATATAGTCCGAAAAAAGCCGTGGTTAAAGAGACCTGTTCTTTTGTCATAAGGGAGAGAATAAGAAAAAGAAAACTTAAATAATATCTTTTTTTTAGCCAAAAATAAAACATGAATAAGAGAAGAGTGGTTGCCAACGTAACTGCATGGAAATCATAGATATTAGCTCTTTGAAGAACAGGGTTCATCAGGTAGGAAAAACCAAAGGTTAACGAAAGAACGTCCTTGTATTTAAGTTTTTCAAAAACAGTCTGTGAGATGAGAAACACAGCCCATGCACCAAATGCTACGACAAGAGTTTGAATCACGAGCAACGTCGCGGGAGTTGAGCTAAAAAAATAAAACGGCGCAAGAAGAGCAAGAATTATATCGTTGTGAAAAGCCATTCGTTTAATCTGACTTGAACCCAAAGGGTCGGTAAATTCTAAGAAACGGGAATAATCGCCGGTCTGCAGTGCTTTATAAGTATTAAAAACAGTCTGATGCATGATCCCCAAGTCAAAATAGGAAGCGTAAAGAGTCTGATACCGAAGAACCGTAAACCAAGAAAAATAGATCGAATAACAAAGTATTAAAAGAGTTAAGGTCAACTTTATCCAATATTTTTTTAGGAAGATCATGTATTTACTATATTGTAAATGTTTTTAGAAGTTCTTTGTTATTTTATTTCTTTTTCTTTTTCTCTCGCTTTTAACTCTCTCAATCGTTTCCTCATCGTTGAAGTATTTGATTGTAATTCAGTTGCAATATCTTGGAGTGACCATCCTAGAAAATCCAATCTCAATATCTTCCTATCTCTATCTACGCGTTCTTTTGCTGTTAATGGCCTCTTAATAAGTCCCATTCTATGTAAAGTTTCTGCGACATCATTTGTGGTAGTTTTTAATTTCTTCACTATGTCTGTCATCGCTGCACCTTCTAGATGTAATCGCGCAGTCTTTTGTTCAACCTCTGTCAGATCTCCGTCAGGATCCATCAATCCAAGCATTTCCTCGATACTGTAAAGCTTTTTCAATTTATAAACTCTTTCTGATTGATCGGGTGGCTCTATTTCTTCAAGTTGAAGCTTGATGTAAAGTCCTCCATCCTCATCATATTTTGATCCTAATTTTTCCATCTTCTCCATGATCGAATTAAATCGTTTATCGGTGAGATAGGGCGCGCATATCTTTATTGCTTTGATCGCATCAGTTACGCTTCCTTTTATGATAAAACCATCCGGAGTAAGACTTTCCACAACTGACTCCAAACTTGCTCCTACGGTGGGAATACGTATGAGAGGAGTTCTTTGTAGCAGTGTGAGGGCCCCCTTCCTTCTTTCATCTGTCCAGAATTCGCCTTCGGTACCTATTCCTTTGAGAAGTCTATGAACGAGAAGATTAGCCGTTCCATTGTCAAAATCATTTGATATCACATTTCTAAAATGTGCGAGGGTTCCGGGGTGGGCAGGGTGATCGGGATGAATTACTGCGGAAAGAGCAGGAGGGACACCAAGCATGTATACGATCAGCAAGTCAGGAGGTGATGGCGTAATGGTTCGTTCGAGCGGCATGATGGGCTAAATTATACCACGCCAAGTCTACTTATTGCCTGAGTGGTATTTTTCGTGGACTTCGCGGAGGCGTGTATTGGTGACATGGGTATAGATTTGAGTAGTTGAGATGTTCTTATGCCCAAGCATCTCCTGTACCGAGCGTAAGTCCGCTCCTGCAGTAAGGAGATCTGTAGCATATGAGTGGCGGAGTACGTGTGGACCGATCCGGAAGAGAATTCCTGCTTTTTTCCGATATTTTTCTATTAACCGCTCAATGGAACGCACAGAAAGTCGTTTTTTTTCATCAGTAAGCTCCTCATTACCTTTAGGACCTGAGTAGCGGATAAACAGAGGGCGATAGTTGTCAGACCGCTTATCAAGATATTTCTCGAGCCACTCTTTAGCATCTTTTGAAAGAAAGACGACACGGGCTTTTCCACCTTTTCCAATAACCCCAAATTCGCCGGAGGTTGTGTTTACCTGCTCGCGGTTCAACGCAACAAGTTCGGACACACGAAGTCCGGTGGAGAAGAGGACTTCGAGGATGGTGCGGTCCCGTATACCTGATTCGTCCCGAGTATCAACGCTTTTAAAAAGATCCTCGAGTTGATTTTTCTGCAGATGTTTTATGTTCCGGTCCCGTGCTTTAGCAAGATCGATCATTTCAGCTGAGAGAACAGGAAGTTTTTGCTTGGTCAGGTATTTAAAAAAAGAGCGGAGCGCCACGAGAAAATAATTCTGGGTTTGTCTTTTGAGATCTCCTTTGTGGGGATTCTTATAAGTATGGGAAAGGTAGAGGCGGAAGTTGCGGACGATTTCCTCATCTATCTTTTCTACGTTGAAATCCTCTGCATTTTGCGCTTTCAAAAGCCAGTTCTGAAAAAATTCAAGATAGTAGCCGTACATGCGGACTGTCTTGACGGAAAGACCTTTATCAAGCTCGCAATACTCAAGAAAACGGAGAACGGCTTCTTTTACTCCCATATCTTTTATATTAAGCGACGTTGAAAGAGAAGTCAATGGTGTGAAGATTAGAAGTTCTACGCAGCTACTTGGCGCATAATCTCACTTGCAGCCATATCTAGAGCCATATCTACATTTTGTGTAGGATTTACTAGTTTAGCCAATTCAGTTACGCCATACTCCTCAGCAGCTCGCTCAAGTACTCTAGCAACTTTCTTGGGATTTTCTTCCTGACTTTTCGAAAGGATTATAAGTTCGAGAGGATTTATCCAAAATTGCATTAAGGGCTCTTCGGGTGTTCCGTCTCTTTTACCTTCAAGCCTTTGAGCAGTAGAGGCTAAGTTACCATGAACAATGGTCGCAGATACAGGATCAGGATAAACCCTTACCCAAATGCGCCTACTTAAATCTTCAGCTTTCGTTATAGTTGCATCTCCCACTGTCAACCCGCTATCCTTTAATTCATCCTCGTTTTCCACAGTTACAGTTTGGTCTGCTTTAAAAGTCCAGGTGCCAAGGTGCTCCTGATACGTCATCCTTCCAAGGCTTAAGCCATAGGTTCCGCCATTGTAACGGGCACCATCTGACATGTAGGGTGGCATTTCAGGAAGCAATCTACGCATGAATTTGTTAAGTTTCTTTGGATCGAATAAAGGTTTCTTCGGAGCTACAATAATATCTACTGTCTGAACGCTATACCCACCTGTTGGTACTCCATCTAAGTCAACGTTATTGAAAGTTACATCTCCTGCGTAGAATAGCTTAGGATTAACACGAAGCCTCTCTCTGATTTGAGAGAGTCCCAAAGAAGGTCTTGGCTCTTGTCTATCTCTTTCTCCCGTACTGAAAATATAGCATGTCCTATAATAAAAATCAAGCCCTAAACGTTCGTTTACTAGCTATATAATCGTGGAAATTTTCACTTCTTTAGATGCTTGTTGAAGAAGTCGATGGATCGCTGCATGGCGGTATTGAAATTATTTGAGAGATTGTGATCATCTCCGGAGTACGTATAAAGCTCGACTGTTGTTCCTGCTTCTTTTATCTGCTTTGCAAGGGTTTCAGAAAACTCAACCGGCACCGAAGAATCAGCAGTCCCATGCTGTAGTTGTAAGGGGCCTGATATGTCTTTTACATAAGAGTTTGCAGAGATTGAATTCCAGAATTCAGGATTTTTCTCGGGGTCTCCAAATTGATCAATTAAAGTTTGCCTCCAACCACGGGCGGCGCTTGGAATAGTAGGACGGGGAGGATTTCTTCTCCAACGGGATAATAAGTCAGGATATGACGCTACAACACCCGCCCATATGACGCCCGCTTTGATGTCACTTCGTACAACCATGTTTCTCAAAGTAATAAATCCTCCGAGAGAATGCCCCCACATCCCGATTTTTTGGGGATCTACATCTTTATATTTTTTCACCGAAGAAGTAGCGTTGAGGACGTCTATGGTATAGCCATTTGAACCATATGCTCCGCTTGGTTCTCCTTCCGAACGATCATGACCGCGATAATCAGGGCGCAAGACGATATAACCATTGCGCGCGAAACCATCAACATATGCGATGTAGCGCTCTGTAGTTTTGTACTCTATCGGTGGAATGTAACCATGATTAAAGACTATTACTGGCCAACCACTTTTTGGTTTTTTCCCGTTTGGAACAGTAAGTAATGCGAAAATCTTTAGTCCTTCTGATTTATAAGAGACGTAATATCGACTGTAATTGCTTCCAGGGTCTAACGTGTCTTCAATTACGATATCGCTTCCTTCATATTTACCGTTTCTTAAGTTGGTTATTGAAAGAGGAAAGGTTGCATCCGCAATTTCCTCTATGTTTTCCTGAACTACATCAGTTAATGTCTCTGTAATCTTTTGGGACTCGTCCTTATTAGTTAAAAAATACAACGCACCACCAAGGAAAAGGACTATAAAAAAAATAAAAAAAACCCTAGAAGAAGCCATATAAAATTGTATCAAATAAGGGAATCCCTTGTCTAGATGCTATAATTAATTTATGAAAAAAGTCTTCTTCTTATTAGTGGTTCTTATTCTTGCCGCTGTATTTATTGTTTTCTTCAAACAATTTGCTCAACCTACCAAAAAACTAACGGAATTTGTTGGGAAAGCGCTTCCCAAAAATAATTCGGTAGAAGAAACCAAAGACAGAGAAGTCGTCGCCCAAGATCTTGATATCCCATGGGAAGTAGCGTTTTTACCGGACGGTGAAATGCTTATAACAGAACGTCCCGGGAAACTCCTAAAGATTGGCGAGGACCGAAATGTAATTGAAATTCAAGGAGTCCAACATGTAGGAGAAGGAGGACTTATGGGACTCGCACTGCATCCCGATTTTGGAAAGAACCAGTTGTTGTATCTATATTTTACGACAGGGGGACAAGGAAGATTAACAAATCAACTCGAACGATATAAGCTTGTCGGTAATTCTCTTTCAGAAAAAAAAGTAATTCTCTCGGGAATTCTTGGATCATCTAATCATGATGGAGGAAGAATCGCGTTTGGTCCGGATAGAAATCTATATATCGGAACCGGCGACGCAGAAAATCCTGACCTTGCGCAAAATACTAAATCGCTAAACGGAAAAATTCTTCGTATTAAAGATGACGGCTCAATCCCATCTGATAATCCTTTTGGGAATGCAGTGTATTCATACGGCCACCGAAACGTGCAGGGACTTACGTGGGACAAAGACGGAAACCTGTGGGCGACCGAACACGGAAGAAGCGGAATACAATCCGGATTTGATGAGCTGAATCTTATTGAAAAGGGAAAGAATTATGGATGGCCGGTCATCCAGGGAAATGAGCAAAGAGACGGGATGGTGACGCCTATTGTCAACTCCGGAGCTTCAGAAACATGGGCGCCCGCAGGAGCTGGGTTTTTAAACGGAAGTGTATTTTTTGTAGGTCTGCGGGGAGCAACATTATATGAGACGAAACTTAATGGAAAAACTGTCAGCGAACTTAAAAAACATCTCAAAGACGAATACGGAAGATTGCGTGCAGTACGAGTCGGACCAGAAGGGTTGCTTTACATAACAACAAGCAACAGAGATGGACGGGGAATACCAAAAGAAAACGACGACAAGCTAATCCGAATAAATCCAAAGACGCTACAATAAACCTGCCACTTTGGGAGTCTAGGAATACAGATCGTTACGTTGTATACTACGGGGCATGAAAGTCGAATATAGGGGACTTTTTCCACTTCAGGAACCATTGCCAAAAAAAGGGGTAGAAAATTCCAATCTTCTATTTGTCATACGAGAAGTTCTTTTAGAACACGCGATGGAAGCTCCTCATCACGTTGTAAATCTGAAAGCAGTTGCCGGACAGGTAGGATGTTCACGTGAACTTGTAAGAACTTATTATGATCGACTTTATCCAAACAGTCTTTTCCCGCCACGAATGGGAAAAGTTGTTGTTTTGCGAAAGTATTTTGATCCAATAGTTCTCGAGCTTTATCGTGAAGGTCAATCTATAAATGGTATCGCACAGATCGTTAATGTTGATAGAGAGGTCGTTCGAAACAGCTTAAAAAGATCCGGTGAAAGAATTCCTTCAAGAAGAGAGCAGACAGAAGAAAAAAGACAAAGAATAGTGAGATTAAGAAATATATTTGGGATGGGAGATCTTGAGATTGTCAAAAGAACTGGATTTCCAAGAGGTGTCGTAACTCGCGCACTGGGAGACGAAATGAAAACTGGTAAAGCAAAGCGGTTGAGAAAATCAAGAAGGTCGCCGGAAGAACTAGAGGCTTTTGATGCTAAAGTCGAGAGTACATTCGAAGAGTTAAGAGAAACGGGGAAAAAACCCACTTACAAGGACGTCGCAAATGAACTCAATTGCGAAGTGTGGCAGATCGAAGCTGCTCTTATAAGAAACAGGAATAGACTGAAAGAAACACTAAAATAATCTGGTGCCGATGGAGGGACTTGTCCGACGACTTTCGTGTCGGACTCCGACTGAAACGTCGGAGAACTCATGGTGGGCGAGGAGGGAGTTGAACCCACACGAGATTTCTCTCACTAGCTCCTAAAGCTAGCGCGTCTGCCAGTTCCGCCACTCGCCCTAATCTGCGCGTCCTTCGATCCTTCGACAAACTCAGGACTTCAGGATAAATCTACCAGCGTGCCCGTAGCGAACTTTGTTCTGCTTCGGGGTTCCGCCACATCGGCATAAGGACTATTATATCAAGCTATAAGGATCGTGTAGTAAAATACTACACATGAAACCCTTCGAAAAACTTCTTAAAAAGAAACGAGTCGTAATAATGGGAATCTTGAACATTACTCCTGATTCGTTTTCGGATGGAGGACTTTATTACCAAAACATCAAGAGGGTGATTGCAAGAGTTAAGGAAATGATTCGCGAGGGAGTTGATGTAATCGATGTCGGTGGAGAATCTACGAGACCCGGCTCAGAAAGAGTAAGCGAAAAAGAAGAACTTAACCGCGTATTACCCGTAATCAAAGCTATAAAAAGAATTGATAAGAACATCCCTGTCTCTATAGACACATATAAATCAAACGTTGCATTGCGAGCTCTGAAAAACGGTGCGGCTATTGTAAACAGTCTAGGAGGCTTTGCCTTTGATCCAAAATTAACAAATGTTGTTAGGAAATTTCATTGCCCGATCATTATCTATCACATTCAAGGCGAACCAAAAACCATGCAACAAGGAGATAACGTTTACAAGGATTTGATAGGTGAAATAAAAAAATTCTTTAAGAATCAAATAAAAATAGGGGAGAGGGCGGGATTAAAGAAAAATCAATTTATTATTGATCCTGGCATTGGATTTGGGAAAACTTTTGAGCAAAATATTAAAATCGTGAAAGAACTAGATAAATTTAAAAGTTTTGGTCTTCCTATCGCATTTGGGACGTCGAGAAAAAGTCATCTCGGTAGAATTCTTATGGATGAATTAAAGTTGAAAAAAATTCCACCTTCCGGAAAAAGACTAGAAGCTGCACTCGCAGAAACTGCTATCGCATATGTAAATGGTGCAAGAATAATTCGCACGCATGACGTACTTGAAACTAAAAAGTTTGTAACGACGCTGGAAAGGGTCTCGCGATGAGTATTATTTTTCTTGCCTTGGGATCAAATGTCGGGAACAGTAAACAAAATATTGAGGATGCGATTTCACTATTAAAAGAAAAGGTTCGAAAAGTTCAGGTTGCAAAGTTTTACACGACAAAAGCTGTTGGATATACCAAACAGGACAATTTTGTTAATACCGCATTAAAAGGTGAGACCTCACTTGAACCTATTGAGCTTTTTCACTTTGTAAAAGAAATTGAGAAAAAGATGGGGAGAGTGAAGAGATTTAGATGGGGACCGCGAGAAATAGATATCGATATTATCTTTTACAAAGAACTTATTTATAGGAGTAAAAAATTAGAAATTCCTCATCCGCGCATGCATGAGAGAGATTTTGTTTTGAAACCTTTTCTCGACATTGAAAAAGATTTTGTTCATCCTGTTTTGAAGAAGAAGTTGAAGGATCTCTATTTGCAACTCTCTGATAATCAAAAGTCGATTATCTAGTAGAAATGTTTTTTCATGAACGCTCTTCCGGAACCTGATTTAAGATATTTTTCAAAATTGAAAGCGGTGTATTTGTTGGGAAAAGCAAAGTACGCAAGAAGCCTTAATGGAAGTAAGGATTTAGTTGCTGGAACATAGCCCTTTTGATGTCTTTTTAATCTTTCTTTAAGATTTTTTGTGCAACCCAAGTATGATTGCCCATTTGAGCAATTTAGTATGTAGACGTAAAACACACAAATAGATTATTGAAAAAACCAAATGCTTTTCAACGGGAAATAAGCCATAAACATATTGATTCAAGCGGACTGTGTCCGCCGAAGTTCGACGAATTTCGACTTCGCTAAAGCTTCGTCGAACGAAGGCGGAAGGGATGGGATTCGAACCCATGATAACGTTGCCGCTATATACGCTTTCCAAGCGTACCGATTCAACCACTCTCGCACCCTTCCAAAGTAACTAATTTTATCATATGGAGCTTGAGGGAGCTTCACGATCACTCGAGAAGAAGGAGGGAGAACATTACTACGATGCCGAGAAGAAGCCAAACGAACTGAATAAGATTTTTCCTTATTGATACCTCTTTATGTAGTTCTGGGATGAGATCTGCGCCTACAATATAGATAAAAGTTCCTGCTGTATAAGCAGTTAGTATTGTCAAAGATCCTTCAAGTTGTGAACCCAATACGAGAACTACCAACGCTCCTATGACAGCCGTGAGAGCCGAAAGAAAGTTATAGAAGAGTGCTTTTCCTTTTGTAAATCCTCCGTGAACAAGCACCCCAAAGTTTCCAATCTCTTGTGGAATTTCATGAAGTACCACAGCGATACTGGTCGCAATTCCCAGCTGAAAATTTAACATGAAGCTTGCTGCGATTATCGCGCCATCAATAAAATTATGTACTCCGTCGCCAAAAAGAGTAAGAAACGTAACGGGGTGCAGATGTTTATGTTTATTTGCATCTTGCGCGTGATGCCAGTGAATAACTTTTTCCAGAATAAATGTTGTAACGATTCCAACCAGAATATAAAACGATAAGGAAAGAGTGAATCCTTTTTCCTCTGCTATTTCCGGGAGTATGTGAATGAATACGTCTCCGAGTAGCGCGCCTGCTGAAAAACTAACAAAGTAAAGAAGAAAGTCTTGCAGTCGTTGTTTATTTAATGAAAGTGTAAAAACCCCAACAAAAGAAATAAGACTTACAATTGCAACACTTAAAAGCGAATAAAACCAAGCTGACGACATATGATAAGGCTTATTGTAACACCGCTTCAGTCTTTATAAAAGAGGCAGGCGATGAAGGTGGTCAGTGGAACTGCAAGGATGATCCCAATGCTTGCGACCAATGTCCGCACGATTTCTGTGGCAATCACTTCCTGATTAACCACTGTGGTAAAAGATTGCTGTGAACTGTAAAAGAGAAGAAAAAGGGGTAGGGCAGCGCCAGTGTAGACAAGTACGAGAGTATTCACCAGCGATGCAATATGGTCTCTTCCTACTTCCATTGAATGCTTATAAAGTTCTTTTGTATGGAAATTTTTATTGGTTTCTTTGAGCTTTTCAACAAGCGCAGCCTGAGAAATGGTCGTATCATCAAGAACTCCGAGTGCGCCGATGATGATTCCTGCAAGAAGCAGGCTCCGTATGTTTACCGCTCCACCCTTGATCAACTGAAGATAGGAAGCTTCTTCTGCTGAAAAACCGGTGAGGTGGGAGAAGAAAACAAACAGATAGGCTAGGAGTCCGGTAACTATCAGCGACAGGAAGGTTCCGATAAGGGCAACCGTGGTTTTTTTATTGATGCCATGCCCAAGGTAGAAAATTATCGGCGTCATAAAGAGCGCTCCGATAAGCGTGATGAGTACTGGATCGTTTCCTAAAAGGATCTGAGGAATGATAAAGTTCCCGATTATCATAAATGAAAAAATCATGCCGACAAATGAAGTCAGTCCTTTCCATCTCCCAATATAGAAAACCGCGGCCGCGAAAAGGAACAATAAAAGGAGAAGTTGTTTGTTTCGCACGAAATCTACTACGTAGACAGCGTCTTTTCCACCCGGTCCTTTACTGAATGATACAATCACTTCATCGCCTTTGGAGTATTGCACCTTTTGGACGGTTTGTGCGGTATTGGTGTTAATCTGGAAGCTTTTTCCCTTATGGGGACCCGTGGCAATTTGAACCGTCACATTTGAGTTGCCTTTAACCTGAGTTACCGTTCCTTCATATACGGTAGAAGTTTCTTGCGCAAAAGAAAGTGGAGCTACCAGAGTGAAAAAAAGAAGGAAACATATGATGCCGGTTACGATTTTTTTCATAGAAATTACCTCAGATCTCTATTTTACCATTGAAAAGGCACACTACACCTAGTAGCATTAGAGAGCATCAGATATGCAAAAAAATGCTATTCTCATAACGATTTTTTCTCTGATTGCGATTTTTGGGTTTTTGTTTCTTGTATATGCTTTCAGCAATAATCCAAGCAATCAGGGAGGACAGGAATTTTCACAAGCGAAAACACTTTTGACTAGTGACCATATAAAATGGTCGCCTGAAAAAAAGACCCTGTTGATAGAATATGCAGATCTTCAATGTCCTGCGTGCAAATCGTTTCATTCTGTCCTTAAACAATTTGAGAGCGATCCGGAGATCGGAAAAAAAGTCACTTTTGCATTTAGACATTTCCCGCTTACGATGCACAAAAACGCTGTTCCTGCCGCACGAGCTGCTGAAGCCGCTGGCCGTCAGGGTAAGTTCTTCGAGATGAGCGGCCTTTTGTACGACGAGCAGGGGTCGTGGTCACAACTCGGAAATCCGACCGATTATTTTGTCAACCTTGCTAAAAAACTTAAGCTTGATGTTGAAAAATTCACTGCAGATATGAAATCTCCTGAGGTTCAAAAAAAGATCGACGCGGATACTGCTTCGGGATATGCCGTGCAGGTGAATTCAACTCCTACGTTTTTTCTCAATGGAAAAAAGATTGAGGTCGAGACAATTGATCAATTTAAAAACCTTCTTGAAAACGCCGTAAAATAACTCATATGCTTACCCAAATTCACGGCAAAACGGTTTCGTTTGAAGTCTTAGGAAAAGGAGAAACAGTTCTTTTTATTCATGGGTGGGGAGGCTCCCGCGAGAGCCTGAGAAAGCTTGCGGAAAGCGTGTCTCAAAAGTACAAAGCAGTGCTTATAGATCTTCCGGGGTTTGGCAGAAGTGAGAATCCCGACCCATCGTGGGGTATTGATGAATATACAGCTATCGTTGCCCGGTTTCTTCAGAAACAAAGACTTTCGCCGGTATATGTTTTTGGGCATTCGTTTGGAGGTACGCTTGCGCTATATCTTGCGGTACGATATCCAAAACTGGTAAAAAAACTGGTGCTTTGCGCACCTTCATATAAAAGAGGAGGAAAAAAGGCTCCTTTTGCGTCACTGTTAAAAAACGCATTTCCTCGACCTATTAAACGCCTCTTATATGGAATCTTCTTTCCTACTTCAGAGCTGTATAAATATCCCCACCTCGAACCCAACTTTAGAAAGATCGTAACTCAGGACGTAAGTGCGGACATGAAATTGATTACTGTTCCGACACTCATCTTGTGGGGAGATAAAGATTCCTACGTCCCCGTTTCTCATGGACGCAGGCTTCAAAAAATTATCAAGGACTCACAATTGGAGATATTTAAGGGAATAGGACACGGCCTACCGGTTTATGAGCCGGAAAAAGTATATAAAAGTTTGGAGAAATTCTTATGAATCAGATTCTCAGATTTCTCGTACTGTATGGCGGTACCGTTATCGGTCTTGCAAAAATCCTTCAGCTTATCTACCTTTTTCAGGTAAAAGAATATCGTTTTGACCGGTTTATTGTCTCTCTACAGGAAAATGGCGGCATATCTTATCTGTATCAAATAGATCCACGGTTTCCTGCAAAGAGTATCCGTAATTTACTTGTTGCAATAATTTCTTTATGTCTTCTTGCTTTCATCCTTTTTTACATGCAATCCGCCTCTTTTTTGCTATTACTTCTTTTTCTTTTGACCTCTCCGGTGATTTCGTTTCTTTTGGTAAGTGTCGGCGTTCTTCTCACTGAAATTCTTGCGCGAATAAAAAGAGCACTTATTATCAGAGACGCAGAAGAGTTTCTCCAAAATAAAAAGGTTGTAGGAATAGGTATTACCGGCTCGTATGGAAAAAGCACAACAAAAGAGTACCTTTCGCATATTCTTTCACAGAAATTTAAGGTTGCCAAAACCGATGAAAATATGAATACCGATGTGGGAATAGCTATGTCTGTACTGAAAAATGTTACTGCCGAGACCGAGTTTTTCATCGCAGAAGTAGGAGCATATACCGAAGGGGAAATCCGCCGGGCATGCAAGGTAATACAGCCATTTTACGCCATCCTTACGGCAATCGGGAATCAGCATCTGGATCTATTTGGGTCAAAGGAAAAGCTCATACTTGCAAAGAAAGAACTCCTTGAAGAAGTTCCTCCTAACGGGCGCATTTACTTAAATGCAGATATCGACGACAAAAGCGTTTTGGTAAGAAGCATAAAGACAAAAATAGTGCTTTATTCTGCCAAGAAACAGGCTGACATTAGCGTTTCAAAAAAAGGCTCTCAATACGCTCTGCGGTATAAAAGAAACGTGGTCTCATTTCCGGTTCCCAGCCATGTGCCCTACGCTTTAGAGACGCTTCTTCCCTGCATAGGACTTGCGCTTGATCTGGGCATGAATCCCGAGCAGATTGAGAAGTCTCTAGGATCTCTTCCAGTCTTAAAAGAGAAACTGAGCAGGAGTAAGGGAATACGTAAGGCCGTTATCATCCGCGACACCGCAAACTCAAGCGTAGAGGGATTTTTGGCTGCTCTGGAACCTTTAGCAAACACCAAACAATCCAAGCGTATAGCCGTATCTAAAGGAATCATTGAACTGGGGGAAGAAAAAGAAAGCTCATATAAGCGGATTCTGGATCAGCTTCATAAAAAGAAGATTGCGCTTTATACCACTGATCCGGTTTTCAAAACTCTGGATATTGAAGAAACAGTGGCGTACTTTAAAAATGAACAGCTACTTGCAATAGACCTTATTAAAAACATTGACTCAAAAACAGCGGTGCTCCTTGAAGGAAGATTTAGCCCTTCATTTATCGCTAAACTAGAGCCAGAAGGCAGTCTAAAATAAGTAATTTCTGATACAATTATCTCAATATGATCTCGGCAGACTTTGCTCCTAATGAATCCTCTTCAGATGCGTATGCCGCACTTTTAATGCTCGTGAGACCATGGCGATGGAGAAAAGGAAAAGCCATAGGAAGATTGAAACAGAAACTAAAACGTATCTTTGGACCATATGAGGTTTTTCTGTACCTTACAGGACGAGCGGCTTTATACAGAGTCTTACAGGCTTTGAGTCTCGCCGAGAATTCAGAAGTGGCGGTACAGGGTTTCACCTGTGAAGCCGTAGTCCTTCCCCTCATAGAATTGAAGCTAAAACCTCTTTATATTGACATTGAACCTCAGACGTTTTCTATGGACATTGAAGATCTGAAAAGAAAAATTACTCCTCAAACCAAGGTCTTAGTTCTTCAACATACTTTCGGGATGTTGCCGAAGAACCGTGAAAAAATACTCGCATTTGCAAAAGAAAGGGACCTCCTGGTAATAGAGGATTTGGCTCATGGTTTCTATTCCTTTAGCTCTAAAACTATTGATACAAAGCCTCAAAGATCAATATTGCTTCTTTCTTTTGGGCGCTCAAAAAGTCTCTCTTCGGTCTTTGGGGGAGCAATACTTTCAGCTGATGAAATGGTCAATAAAAAACTGAAAGAGGTAGAAAAAGCATCCAGTTATCCGTCAGCGACCTTTGTCTGGAAAGCCCTTTGGTACAAGCCAATGGCGTTCTTTATCAAGAAGACATATGATGTATATTTGGGAAAAGTCGTTCATGCAGTTCTGAATATTTTACAAGTGGTTCCACGGGAAGTTTCCCCAATAGAGAAGAGGGGAGAGTTTGATCCGATCTTCATAAAAGCATACCCAAATGCACTGGCACACCTCCTTTTAAATCAGTTTAAACAATTTGATCAAATTAATGCTAATAGGCTATATGCAGTAAGCCAATATAAATCGCACTTTTTTAAAAATAAAGAGACCTCCAAGCCTGAGCCGCTTATCAGATTTCCACTCCTTTCCCAAGACCGTGAAAAAGTAATCGTTACCGCGAAAAGGAAGAATCTTTTCATCGGGCGCTGGTATGACCAGGTAGTCGGACCGAAAGAATTACCACTGGAAAAGTTGGGATATCAAACCGGCAGTTGTCCTGTCGCTGAAAACATATGCTCGAAAATCCTCAACCTTCCAACCACAGTTTCCCAAAAGGAAGCGGAGAGGGTCCTTGATATAGTCGCCTTAGAGGCGTCGTGATTTCCTTCTTATTGTCTCCAGCGCATAATTCAAGGAGTAAGCTACGGGGTTCATTACGAGGTCTTGGGCGTGGAGATACTGGACGTCCTGGCCGCCGAATCCGCGCTTGAATACGGAAACACCATAGAACCGGTGCTTTGGATTATCTAGGCGTTCCACACCCCAGAAGTTATATCTTGATATGCCGCGTTTCTTAGCCTCTTTTATAGCCTCCCATTGAATCAGATATGCACCGGGATAATTGCGACCTTCATCGGTGCTTGCGCCATAGTGATAGGTCGCCTCAGAGCCGTAAAAGATGATAAACGCCTCGGCAAGAAGCTTGTTGTCTTTATATGCTTTATAAAGAAGAACGCTATTGTTTTGAACAAACGCTTTAAACTGCTCGTGAAGAAATTCATAGGAAAACGGCACAAAATCATGCCTCTTTGCGGTCTCAAGCTGTAGATCGTAGAATTCCTTGATATTTGCAGGATCAGAAGAGGCCTCTATCCGGATTCCTTCCTTAATGGCTTTATTTATCTCATATCGGGTGTTTTTTCGCATATTGCGGAGCAGTGTCTCTTCATCTTGAGAGAGATCGAGTTGAGAAGTAAGATCGGCGGTTAGGTGCATCGGAGCAGATTTAAAGCCTGCTTTTTCAAACAGCTTTTTAGAAATCTCATTTTCAATAAGTTGAGGCCGAACCCGCACAAATACGCACGAATTTTCCTTAGCGATTCGGGACACTTCGGATACAAACGCCTCAAAGGATTGCTGATCTGACAGATCGAGGATTGGCCCTCCTGCAACCGTCATATATCTTCCTCTTTTCGCAGGCTCAACAACCGAAAGAAAGACTCCGGCGAGCTTTCCATCCTTATAAAGTCCGGTACGGATTACTGTTTTTCCCAGCGCTTTTTGAAACTCTCCCCACTGCCATGACTGCAAAAAATTCGCCTCGGGATGAATCTGTAAAAAAGTCTCCCAGTCTTGTTTGGACTCAACAATCTGAATATTCATCATGTCAACTTTCATTTTTAACAAACTGGCCGTTCATCTTTGATGAGTTAAACATCGCGTTAAAATACCAGATCGATAATGCAAAATATACAACATTCAATCCAAGGGAAATCCAAAAACTATGCCAGTCGACTAGGGGATTAGTGAGACCTGCTCGAGCTGCTTCAAATACATAGGTAGGCGGCATGAAATATGCGACCTTCTGAAGTAGTGGCGGCAAAGCATCAACCGGAAAAAACGAAGCGGTTAAAGGCTGAAAAATAAATACCAATCCCCATGCGATTGACTGAATCCGGGTTCCGTATTTAAATATGAGACCGAGAATGAGTATTCCGGTAGTCCATGAAAAGATAGTGAGATTGATATAGAAGGTCGTTAAATTTATCCATCCGAGAGAGAAAATATCAAATTGAAATAAATATTTCGCCATCAATGAAATCCCTACAAAAACGATTATTGATTTGAATAAGCCGGAAAACATATAGGAAAAAAGGTATTCGGCAATTGACAAAGGACCCACAAACATATTGGTCAAGTTGTGAGACCAGATATTCCATAAAGCTCCTACTGACAATGTGTACTGATTTATTCTTATTATTTCCCACAACAACAAACCCACATATAAGTAGTGGGGATAGATCTGATTTGATTGTCTGGTAAAGTAACTCGTGGTAAGACCGTACACTACCACCGTAACCACTGAGAAGTAAAAAACGTCCACTATTATTTCAAGGGATCTTTTTGTCATGTAAAACTCCTGGAGTAAAATCGCTTTTATTGTATGAAGATGCAATTTCATTTTTTGATTCGTGCAATTTGTAAAAAAAAGTCTTCAAGTGTCGGCTTACTAACTTCGATGTCAGTAATCCATACTCCTGCTTCGCTTGCCTTAAAAATTATTGTCGGAATCTCTTTTTCTTTTGCCACGATATGGACGACGTAATCATTGATGAATTGATACTTGAGTTTATCGGTTTTTAAAAGTTTTTCTAAATCAGATTTTTTACCGTCAAATGTGAGCTGCAGTCTAGCATTTTTAATCCTTTTTGTGAGTCCTAATGGAGTGTCCTCAGCTACGATTTTTCCCTGATCTAAAAAGACCACGCGGTCGCATAGACGCGAAACTTCATCCATATCATGACTGGTATAAATAATGGAAAGGTTTTTATTTTCTCTCAATCTTTCAATAAGGCTTATGAGTTTGTCAGCTATATCGGGATCAAGTGAGGCGGTTGGTTCATCCATCAAGATAATCTCCGGATCATTAATGAGGGACTTCACAATATTAATCCGCGTCCTTTGTCCTGATGATAAATCCCAATATTCCTTATCTTTCAAATCTTCCATTTCGAAATACGTTAAAAGCTCTTTGATTTTTGCCATTGGATTTTTCACGTCATATAAAAGGGCGAATACTAATAGATTTTCAAGCACGGAAATCTTTCCCTGCAGGCTATTAAAGGACGATGCAAAATTTATCCTCTGTAAAGACTCTCTTTTATATTTGTCAAAGTCTTTACCAAAATAAGAAATCGCCCCGGAAGACTGGGTCGTTATGCCAAGGAGCATTTGAATGGTCGTTGATTTTCCCGCGCCATTGGGCCCAAGCAATCCAAGAACCTCACCCTTTTTAAGGCTAAAAGAAATGTTGTCTACAGCGGTAAAAGTGCCAAATCGTTTGGAAAGATTTGAAACCTGTAGGATAGAATTCATTGAGATTTATTATACCTGAGGAATGGGAAGAACTAGCGCTTAGAGTGATGAATTTTTTTATCTATGGGAGTCACATCTTCCACACTGTAATGCTCAGCTTTTTCTTCTTTTTCGCTTCCTTCGTCTTCATGCTTGCGGAGTATCACCCATACGGTCTGACCTGGTGTTTGAACCTGAAGTGTGTACAAATCTCCATCTTTCTTCCCATTGGAACCGCTCTTATAATGATGAAGGACGCCGACTCCTTCTTCGGAAAATCTTTTTATTGCGCGAGTGACCTGAGCTACGTGCTTTGTAACCCTCTTTGCCATTCCTTCCCATATTTTTCCGGATTCTTCATCATCTGCTCCCTCTATCAATTTCTTGTCTTTTGGTTGAGGATTCCCATTTGGCCGACCTTCATGAATTCCCTTATCTCCGTTGCTTTCTTTTTTACGAGCAAGTCTTTTTTTGCGTCTTTTTTCGCCCGGGATGCCATCATTTTGCTGAATCTCCCTGGTGCTATGAATCCTTGCTGGTTGCGAATGAGAAGCTACTTCTTCTTGTCTCTGTCGTCTTATATCCGTAAGCGCTACATGAGCGAGTGATTCGCAAGCCATCTTCAACGCTACTAAATTTTCTTCTAGATTGGGATCGTCAGGCGAGTCCAGTATCGACCACTTTAATTTCTTTTCTTTTGCATTCAATTCGAATTCGAATCGTATTGACTCTTCTGAATCTTCTTTCTTCCATTCAATGACGATGTATGCTGAGCGGGGATGCTGTGGTTTAAATTCGACTTGAATCGAGCCGACTTGAGAAAAGCCAAGACCTTCAGAAATAATAGATGGATCAACGTCGAACTTTTTACGATACGAGAATCTAATTATCTCCTGAGCTTCTTTACTAATCTCTTCCCACAAAAGACTTTCAAGTCGATCAGGATCTAACTGAGACGCATCAAATATAGCTTCGGCATCGTCAGGATGCGTAAAAGAACCGAATTCTTTAGGGTGATCCTTCAAATATTTTATTAATCGATCTGCAATTTTATTGTAGATATCTGAACCCTCTCTTTCATTAGCTAGTTCTCGTGTTTTTCTATAGACACGAGCAATTTGATCTTCTTCCAACAACATCATATTTCGAAGAGCACACAATAAAGCCCTCTCTTCAGGATCGTCTTCTGCAATATATCGACCAATGACGCCTACTAGCTCGTCGTGTTTTTCAGGTGCTTTCTCTGGGTTAAGTAATATATCACCCGTTTCTTTGCGTCTCTGATTAAGGTTATCTATTAGTCTAAGAGCATTTGTAGCAGCTTGACCTCTTGATCCAAGATCTCTGGATTCACGAAACATGAGTTCTCTGTCAACGTTGTCTAATCCAAGAAGCAAGACGATTGCCAAATGAAGTCCTTGTTTTGTGATATTGGGATATTTTCCTGCAGGGTAATCTTGATTTTCTCCAATAAATTCTTCCAGGGTCACATCACCAATTACCTGCATAAAAAGTTGAGGTTCAACAATAAAATTCAGAAATGCTGCTATGGTCGCGGGACCTCTATCTTCCGCTATTTCTCGAAAAGTTACACCACAGAGCTTAACGAAAAGTGCGGTTGAATGTCTGAATGCATCAAGTTCAACGACTCTGTCTATCTGCTCCTTGTGGTCTCCGTTGGCGAGATCTCCAAAAAGCGCTGTCTGTTTTTCTACCTGCTCAAGACAGGTCATCTGAGCTCCGATGAGAAGGAACGCATCGTTTACATCTCGACTGTGATCCTCTGTGGGTTGTAAAAGTTCGGTCATAAAAGCCTTCGTCCTTTGTAAGATTCCGCCTGATCTGCCTATTTCGAGTACTAATTGCTCACTTCGAGGATTATTTACTACTAAGAGAGGGAGTGTCTCATTCCACATCGCTATTTCTCTATTTGTAGAATCCATCTCTTTTCTTAAAGGATCCGCGTCGTGTCCAAGCTTTAAATGTCTGCTAAACATTACGAATCCTTCTGCTGGTGTACTAGCCATATTAATCGGTCATTATAGCATAATTAAGCTCAGATTGAGAGAGTAGGCCATTTCTTATTGAGAAGGGTTAAGAATCACCTAGAGCTTGTTCGCGGTACGCTGAGACGGCATCCACTGCTTTTTCATAAAGCTTGTCTACTGATGTTTTTGGCAATACCATTGCCCTTACTCCTTCGCTTGTACCAATTCTTGTTCCGCCGCCGAATGTTATTTTCGCAGAAGCGTTAAATTCGCTCGGCTCTTTTGATTCGGCCTCAACCGATTCGACCTCAACTTCATATACTACCGGCAGACCGCTTGCTACTTCCTGTAAGAATCTGGTTGGACCAATGTTTACGAAAAGAGGCACCCTAGTAGTACTTTCGGCACTCATTACGCCGCTTACAAGTCCTGCAGTCTGAGCCACGCCTTCCATCATTTGGTCAGCGGTCAAACTTGAATTATGAGAATAAGGGACCTCTTTGCGCGTTTCAATAACCAAACCATTGATTATTGCCGCAGGTTTTCCTTCATTTGCAATATTTACAATCTTTACGTCAGCTGAAACCATACGATCTCCCTTAAGGGCTTCGCCAACGCGAATTCCTGCGACCTCAATTTCAAGTTCGCTTCCCGGTGGAACCATGCTTACAAATTGAATGCCTTCAAATGAGCGGAGCTGGGCAAATGCATGATCTCCTATCCTTTGTCTCATCCATGCCTCAAGAGTCTGCACTGCTGCACGTATTTGTTTATGGCCCGGCAGAATAGGAAAAAAATCAGAATCCTCCCTAAAATGTCCAACCATGTGGGCGGAACTTACTAATAGACGTCCTATCACGCTGTCAGGTTTGGAAGATGTAAGATAGTCAACATACGCCGGATCATGTTGTTTGTCAGCTAATAAGGACGTCACTTCGGCCTCACCTGTCCCTTTTTTAAGACCACCTTGTCCTGTAAATATTGCAACTTTGTCAACGTATATTGCGCCTGCTCCGTACCATGTAGATAATATACCGGCAGCATCTTTGGGTTCGTTTGACGGGACGTCAGGGCGTCGTCTTCTCGGTTCGGGTGACATATGCGTTTAAGTTGAGGTCATTATATCAGACGAAGATATGATTTCAAGGTTCATTAATTGACTATATGGAAAATAAAAAAACTGAGGCTAAAAACCGGGGAATAGGGGAGAATAGCCTGTTATAACAACCTAAATTATATCTAAAAATAGGGTAGAAGCTCAAAAAAGGGACCAATATGACCAGGGGGTAAATGAGGCATATTTTAGGGTACAGTGCATTTAAGAATAGAGAATTAATGCAAGAGAATTTGAAATTTAAAATCTATATATTTTACCTACCTTCTCTCTTGCTGAGGCTATACACGTCGTAAAAGATACAATTTACGACGTTGTAGTGACTTCATTCTCCTAGTTCATGTCCCTCTAAAAATGCCTCCGGGAATTTTGCGATATATCTGTTTTCGGGAAGAGCACCACTCTGCCTTAGGAATCTATTACTTCTTTTAAAAATGCTCGTGGTTCTTTGTTTTCTGTCATTTCTTCAGTTAACCTGCTACTCACATCTTCTTCTCTTCCGGGTTTTGGATGTCGTTTAATTTAGACTGTTGTGTCAGCCCAAATTGATACTTTTGAGGCTAAATAGTGCAGTATTGATGACATCGAATAGAGTTAGTTTCAGACTGTTACGATAAGCCAAAATTAAATTTTCAAAGCTAATATTTCTATTTGTTAAAGTGTTATTTCTTACAATGCCTCCCACGCCTCTCTTCCCGGGCAGAGCTCTCCACAAATAGTTTTATTTAGATTGTCATAATAGTCTAAATATTGATATTAAAGGCTAAAAATATAAGATAGTTTTGCGTAAGAGCGTAGTTTAGCCTGTCAGATTAGTCTGTTTATTAATTTTTGAGGCTATATTTCCCGCTTTCGAGGCTGGAATTGATATAGTTCGATATGGAGATATATTCTAGAGTGTAGTAATAGTCTAAAATAGTGTTTTTAGCTTCAAAATATTGTTCGAATTTTGTTGATTATAAAATAATAGCTTTATTTTGGCATTAATTAAAATAACCTATAGTCGTCAAATACTTACTATAGGTTAATTAATGCACGTCCGTGAAACTACCCTCTTCTCTCTTCTCCGCGCCTTGCCCCTTAATTTTTAGCCAATGGTCAAGATCGAAATTGCAAATACAAACGCAAGCACAAACAGATATTCGCGGACCGTATTTTTGAAAAGCCGGTTATCTAGGTATGCGGTCGTAAGGCCGGTAAAGCTGTAATAGCTTGCCGCAAGAAGCAACGATGCAACGCTTGAACGGAATGGAACAAAGGAAACAAATATCCCCAATTGCATAAGGAGCAAGGCTAAAAATAATCCGTAGAGAACAATCTGCCGATCCAACGCAAGATCCAGCTTAATGCTCCACAACAACTGGACCGCAAGCGGCAATACCAATACCCCTACTGCAAGTCCGTTGAAGATAAAATCTTGACGAAGTGAAAATAAAATATTAAACAACAAAAACGCTACAAAGGTCTGAAAAAAGTAATTTACAGAAAAGGCTGCCCTGTAAAGCTGAAGGTTCTTCTCTGCTCCGACATTAAAAATGTTTGAGGTGAGAAGGAGGGCGTAAAAAGAAATAGCATATATCGCAACGAAGGGCAGGCGGGTTAACCATCTGACCGGAAACAGAAAATAAAAAAAGTAGAGCGACACGGTAAAGATAACCGGCATAAGGAACAACATGATCCACTCAAGCTTCTCTACTCCTTCGAGGATTGAATAAAAAACCAAGCAATACGAAATAAGAATAAAAAGAGGGATAAAGAGCCACGCTTTGTCGAAAAAGAAAAATGTGGCAAAGAGCATTGCGACAGTCATTATCCCCACACTTATTACAAATCTGAACCGTTTCTCTACCCGGTACATCCAGCGCGGAGGTTTTTTTACAAACTCTTTTAAAGGCCTCACCAAAGCTTTGAGCATAGGGATATTATATGAAAAAAATGAGTAGAAAGCATCGACGTTAGCTCATGAGCTCATCGGGAATTTCAAAGTTGCCATAGACATTATGTACGTCATCATGATCTTCTAAACGTTCGATAAATTGAAGAATTTTCTTTGCTTTTTGAGCGTCATCAATCTTAATTGTTGAAAGAGGCTTGTAATCTACCTCTGCGCTAGACTCAGGTACGAGCTCGGTAACAAGTCCCGCGACCTTTCCTAGATTTTCAAAAGGAAAATATACCAACATCCCTTCTCCGCTCTCCTCAATGTCGAAAGCATTTATCGCTTCTGCAAATTGCAGTATTTTGTCTTCTGAGTTTTGTTTTTTTGAAAACGTTATCAATCCGCACTTTTTAAAAAGGTATGATACAGAGCCCTGACCTCCGATTTTTCCTCCATATTTATCAAAGATTCTCCTTACCTCTGAATGACTTCTATTTGCATTGTCTGTCGTTACCTGAACAAGTAAAGCGCTTCCCTCTGGTCCAAAACCTTCGTATATTGTTTCCTGTAAGGCTTGGCTCCCGGGGCCGCTCCCCTTTTCTATCGCCCTTTGGATGTTGTCTTTTGGCATATTGGCCTGCCGGGCTTTTTCAACAGCAAGGCGGAGTTTTACATTTTTAGTAGGATCAGGAAAGCCTCCTCCCTCTGAAACGCTGAGCGTGATCAAGCGGGAGAGCTTGGAAAAAATCTTTCCTTTTTGGGCGTCTTTCAGCCCTTTTTTCCGTTTGATTGTAGACCATTTAGAGTGTCCTGACATAGCATGAAAATTGGAAATTTTGAATTGAAAGTTAACCTTCTGGCATTATACTTGACAAGTTTTGGAAATACCATATACTGTTTTAATTATGAATGATGTCGATTTTCTTGAACAAAATGCCGTTGATGCAGCAATCAATGCGCATTGGCAGATTGCAATAGATTACAATAAGAAAATCTCCCGTCTGGACAAGAAAAACCTGGGAGCGCAACTAAGACTTGGGTACGCCTACATACAGCTTCATAAGTTGAAAGAGGCCAAAACAGCATATAAGAAGGTTTTAAGGCTTCAAAAAGGTAATCAAATCGCAGAAGAAAATCTTGAGAGGATCAAGATTTTAGAATTGCGAGGAGCAAAAAAACCTCCGAAGAAAGATGTCAAACTTGACCCAAATCTTTTTCTGGAATTGCCGGGGAAAACAAAAAGTTCCACCTTGGTCAATCTCGGGCAAAAAAATACGCTCGCCCATCTGGTAATCGGTCAAGAGATTTTTGTGAAGCCTAAAAAAAGACGGATGGAAATCCGGACAGAAGGAAATGATTATGTTGGAGCCCTACCGGACGATCTTTCGAAGCGGCTTTTCCTCTTTATGAAGGCGGGCAGTCAGTACATGGCGTTTATAAAGGATGTCAGTCTCAGCCGCATTGTGGTATTTATCCGGGAGGAAAAAAGAGGTAAGAAAGTCCAGAGGTACTCCTCGTTTCCACGAAACATTCAGGTTGATATGGCAAAGGTCTCGACGCAAGAAGGTTCCGGCGATGAAGAAGGGCAGGATGAAGACGTACTTGAAAGCGATCTGGAAAAACTTGCAGAAACTCTCTCTTCGGACGAGAAAGATCTGAATCTGATGTATCAGGCTGAATCGCGTACGGACGATGAAGATCAAGAGGAATAGTGCTTCACTTTATCTTTAAGAAATACAATCGTGCCTTTTTTCTTCCTGCGTATGTATCCCCTCACCTCATTTGCAGAATCAAAATCTTTCATTGACTCCAACCCAAGAAAAAAGGAGATTGCGAGTATTACTAAAAAGCTTAAAAATAATGCCATATATTACTTAGGCTTCCCAATCGTCTTCTCTGTTACCTAACATGAATAGTATATCAAATGTTCCGGTTTTTCCCTTTTGAAGTTTGCACGAAAAGAAATCTGCAAGATCAGATGCGGTTTTAGAGAACCGATCGGAATTTTCTACAACAAGGCAAATATTATAGGATTTCTTCTCGTATGATACGTCTACTACTTGTATTCCATTACCCTCTAAGATTCTACTTATCAAATCAGCTGTTTCATACTTTTTTGTATATATTATTTGTACAAGTTTGCGTTCTTTTCTATAAGTCCTATTGTAGAAAAAGCCTTGATAACTTTTCGCGTAATCCTCTACAAGCTTTGGTGAGGGTAATACGTTGAAGTGCGGTTTTGCTGAGGAAAGGAATCGGAAGTAAAGGTACAGCCTGTCTAAAACATTTGCGTTGGAACTATACCAAAAAAGTTCCTCAAATGAGGGAAAATGTACCTGTTCGGATACACTACTGCCATACAGGACCGGTGGATCCGGTGGATAAAAATAGTAATCAATAAAACTTGAAGTTGCCGAAGAGAATGCTTTTTTCAAAACTTCGGGTTTTTTGTCAAGATGTGCAAGTTTGGCGAGGGCGCCAAAACGATAATACTGATATCCTCCCGGTGCAATCAGTTTTGAATCGGGATTAAAGTAAATAAGATAATTGACGTCATCTTTTGTGCTTATCGAATAATACGTCATCCTCTCTTTAGTCTGAACAACAATATTTATCCTGTCTTTGTTTTTCACGAAGAGCGAGTTTGAAAATGAAAAGATAACAAAGACAACTAAAAAGCAGAAAAGAAGAGTGAACCCGAACATATTGGTGAGAGGTTTTGATCTTGAACGAATATTTTTTTGCGTTGTCATGAAGGGCTAAATAATTCCTTGCACAAGCTTTATATGCCGGATCCTCCGCATGATGTCATCCTTACCCATTCGCTTCATGATGAACAGTTTTTTAATAATAGAAAGGGATGCTTCAAGTTCCGGGCTTACGACAGAATTCACTCCTAGATCCTTCATTCTCTGTTTATCTTTTTCGGTGTGAACTCTTCCGATTAATACGATTTTGGAATTAAGTTTTTTTGCGTTTAATATAATCTGCTCTTGATCGAAGTTTATCGGAACCGCTATCACGAGCGCCTGAGCGTATTCTGTTTCTGCAAAATCCAGAACGTCATAGTCCGTTGGATCACCATAAATAATATTGACGCCTTCTTTTTTTGCCTTTTCTACGGTGTGAAAATTGTAGTCTATGGCTACAAACGGAATGTTGGCGAGATTCAAAGCTTTTCCGATCTGCGAGCCGATCCTTCCATATCCGCAGAGAATCACATGATTGCGTATGCGAAAAGCCTGCAGTGGCGATTGATCAAAATCCAATCGGTGTTTGATAAAAAGCTCGACCGCAGGAACGTATTTTTTGAGAAATGAACGAAGAGATTGATAAAGAGAATCCTTACTGTTTATGAGGACCGGGGTAAACATCAAACTCATCAAAACTGCGGTAAGCACGAACAGATACTGCTCTGAGGTTAGAATCTTGTTGGTAAAGGCAAGAGAGAGCAAAATAAAGGCATTTTCACTGGCTTGAAAAAGAAATATTGCCAAATAAAAAGCCATGCGCGAACTGAATCTGAAATAAAGGAAGACGGCAAGCAGAATAAGAGCCTTTATAAGAACCAAAAGAAATGCAAAGAGCGCTATTTTTGGGATCATAAAGATGACCTCCGGCACTTTAACGTGTGTGCCGATGTAGACAAAGAAGATGATTGCCATCAGGTCGCGCAGCGGACGGATCTGTGAGAATATGTGATAGTGCTCGCTGGTCTGCGAAACAAGGACGCCCGCCATAAAAGCACCAATAAGAACGGGTACTTCAAGACTTGCAGAGATTGCAACCGTCATGAAAATAAACACGATCACGAAGAGATTGAGAAGCTCTCTTGAAGTTTTAGCAATTGCGTTAAAGAGCTTTGGGATATACCGTTTTCCAAAAAAGTACATCACCCAGATTATGACTGTCGCCTGTACTAATCCGATTCCAATATCCCTTACTACTTCGAAGACCGACTGCTCTTGGCCGTTAAAGAAAGTGAAGATAATAATAAAAGGAATGAAGGCGAGATCTTGAAACATGAGAACCCCCAGCGCAACTTCTCCGAGAAAAGAGCTCTCCTCTCCTCTATCCTGAATTATCTTTGCGACAATCGACGTTGAAGAAGAAGTAAGAGCAATACCAATGAGAAAGGACTGAAGAAAAGAAAAGCCGAAAAACGTGCTTAAAACAGTGATTAGAAATAAAGAGAGTAGAATCTGAATCGTCCCGCCAATCACAATAAACTTTTTTAGAATCGTAATTTTATTAAGATTAATGTCAAGACCTACCGTAAAAAGAAGAAGAATGATACCGAAATATGCGAAGCCCCTGATCGCCTCTTGACTAATCACTCCTGAAAATACGTTTCCTAAGGCTATTCCGCCAATGATGTAGCCGATAACCGGAGAGATTTTGATTTTTTTGGCAAGGAAGCCGAAAACGAAGGGAATAAAGAGGTATAAAAAGTAGTTAAAGAACGTCGTAACAGGAATCTCGGGCATACATTAACTATAGCAGAAACTCGCTGAGAGATAAATTATGCGTGGATCTTTTTCTTTAATATCTTTACGTCTGTTTCATGAACATCAAGCCTCTTGTTGACTGACGAGTATTGCGTGGTTAATATCATACGCTCATCTTCAAATTTTTGATATTTCCCAACCAACCAATCGAGTTTGTCGGTGGCAAAATCATTAAATTTTAGAAGCTCTTTGAGTATTTCTTCGATGGTTTGAAAACGGTAGTCCATGTATTTTTCAAATCGATCAAATCGATCATCCAGTCTCTTGTCTAGATAGTCTTTTGTTACAAAAGCCCTCTTTAATTTTTTGATATCATCGTTGGTAATCATGGACTAAAAATTACACCACATGGAATTAAGAAAATCAACGGTTTATATGCTATAAAATTTTGAATACCAAAAATCAAGGAAAGACCAAAAGAACCAAGAAGTCAATCCGCCAGCTGGCGGAACAAGACTTAAGCTTTTGGCACTACCAGAGGAGAAGCAAAGACATGGTCATCGCCGCGGACACGATACCAGCCGCTGACAACCAAGCCGCCATCGGCACCGAAGTTGCCAACGACGGCGACGTCGGACCCGCTCGTTGGGGTTTTTGTTCGTGCGTAATTGTAGCTATAGTTTTTTCCAAATAAGCGTTCACCTGTAGCGTCAAAATGGGTAAAAGCAAGCTCGGTATAGTCGGGCATTTCGCCAATAACAGCCTCAACTCCATCAATTTTAAGGTCTTTTGAAAATTTCTTAACCATTTGTTCTTGTTCTTTCAGGGTTTTTCTGTTTGAGTCAGGCAAAAATAACTGGTCTGGATTTATTGCAACCCATGTTCCTCTTGAGGGCAAGGCTTCAAGCTCGGGGTACTCGTTGTGCCAAGTTGACCAAAATGGTTTCCCTTCATCACGAAGAGTTTTTATTGACTGTTTTGTCAAAGGATAGATAGCGGTAAATCCTGCTTGTTCTAGCTTTGCTCGAAGTTCAGGAGAAGGCATTTCGACTGCAGAAGAATCAGTGGGTTGTTCCCTTGATACATCATATACAGATTGATGGAGAGGTACGTCGCCGTATTGATCACGGAGTGCTTTTGCCACTTCGGCACCAGCAACATTCCCCTTTTGGCGTTGTGCGAGTTCCCAGCGTTCTATTGCCATATTTGAAATAGTATAGCAATACTATGGGGTATTGTCAACACTCTTATTTGTAGAGGCTTTGATAGCAGGAAACACACCAACGTGCTTCAGGAATGAGCTTCAGGCGCGCCTGTGGGATCGACATTCCACACTTTTCACAGAGACCGTATTTTCCCTTTGATATCTTCTCCAGAGCCGTGTCGATATCCGCAAGTCTTCGTTGGAGTGATTTGATTTGCGCGACAATTGTTTCGTGTCCTACCTGTTCGCGCACATCGGTGTCGATTGCTGCATTGTCTGAAGCGTGGTCTGGATCTGAGAAAGGATCATCTTTTTTAAGCTCCTCTACCTGGTGGAAGAGTTTTTCTTTTTCCTGTTCGAGCGCGCTTTTAATTTTTTTGATGTGTGACTTTGTCGGTTTTTTTGCCATGTTTGTCAAAAACTTTTGTCATTCCCTTAAAAAGGGAAAATATGGAACTCCTGAAATAATATAAAAAGTAAACTGCAAAAGTCAAGAGTAAACAAGCCGAAATAATTTGATGAATGCTGAATCCATATGTTTTTACCCGATCTACTTTCAGAGGATCAAACGCCAGGTATATAAGCGCAAAATACGTGCTAAAAAAGGCTAGATTAAATCCTTTCGGGTAACCCTCCCTGCGGATTGAAAAAAGCAGTTTATATGAAAGAAAAGCGCCGAGAAAAAATAGGAGGCTTTCGTATAGCGATGTCAGATGACGTGTTCCGTCCAGTCCTACGTATCGCAGCGAGAGAGGAAAACTGGTTTTGGAACCAACCTCTGCCCCGGAGATAAATGCTCCAAGTTTTCCAAATCCCAGCGCGATAAATGTCGCAGAAATCACATAATCCATAGCCTCCAAAAACTTGATTTTTTTCACTAATCCGTAAAGATAAAAACTTAAGAATGATCCAAAGATAAATCCGTATAAAGAAAGTCCTGGATATCCATTAATAAGAAAAAACTTCACAATGCTTAAGCCGAATTTGTCAAAGTGCAAAGCGACGTATACGATACGCGAAATGAGAAAGCCACCTGTCAGGGAAATAAATAATCCGTCAAAAATATCCTCTTCTTTGTATGAGGTCAGGAGGAAGTTTTTCCAGAGCATAAACGCTCCCCAAAAAAACGCGAGGACCAGAAAAACACCAAAGGTATAGATCTTCAGAAACGGCAGGTTGAGCAAGACAGGAAGCATATACCCAAGAAGTATACAAAATAATGGTATTTTTGTGTGATAGAATTTTTCGTTACTATGAAGATTCTTTGGTACTCATCTTACTTTCTTCCCTACGTCTCGGGGATTACTACAACAACCCGTCATATTGTCGACTACCTTGGCAAGAAACACAAAATTTCTCTTCTTACGTTTCTGCATGACCAATCTCTAAAAAAAGAGGAACAGATGGGCAAAATTCGCGTGTTCCGGATGCCATGGAACTTTAAAGTTTCGAAAGGTTTTATTTCATTTAGCTCGCTTTCTTACTTCTTCCATCGTGTAAAGGTGAACGACATAGTGGTAATAAATCTCCCAAACGTAGAGGCGCTTCTCATGGCGCTTATTGCAAAGCTATCTGGAAGAAAAGTAATCGTCCTCTACCACTGCGACGTCCACCTCGTAGGTGGAATTGGCAGTTTGATAATTACTGCTGTTGTTCGTCTTGCAACGTTTATTCAACTTGTTCTCAGCGATGTGATCGTATCGTACCCGGATTATTTATCCGATCATTGGTATAGCGAATTTTTTCAACGCAAACTTAAAACTTGTTTTCCGATCGCTGATCCTCCCATAGTAGAACGGTCTTTTCAAAAGAAGCTTCTTTCTCAAAAGGGAGATGAAATCTGGATTGGTTTTGCCGGAAGAATTGCCCGAGAAAAAGGGATCGAGTATCTTATTGAGGCGGTTCATTTGCTAAAAGAGAAGCTTCCCATTAAATTAATTTTTGTCGGTCCTGAAGCAGTCGGCGAAGAAACGTATCGCCAAAAAATAAATGGGTTGTTAAAAGAACATTCTATTTCTCATCGTTTTCTGGGTATGCTTTCGCGGCCCCAACTCGGGGCGTTTTATAAAACGGTTGATGTTGTTGCCGTTCCCTCTGTAAATAAAACCGAGGCAATAAGTATCGTGCAAATCGAGGCAATGTTGGAAGGAACTCCGGTTGTTGCGACTTCTCTTCCGGGAGTCCGCCTCCCTATTCAAAAAACCGGCATGGGAATTCTCGTCGCACCTTGTGATTCTAAATCGCTTGCCTCAGCAATCCAATTAGTCATGAAGAAAGAAGCGAGTTTTGCAACCGAAGAAAAAATAAAAAAAGCGAATGAATTATTCTCAAAGCAAAAAATATTTTCCTTTTACGACAGCCTCCTTCAGTAACTATTTGATGTGTTTAAAAATCATCACCACAGGGTGGTCGTAGACAGTGAAAGATTCGTCTGCCATGTGGTCCGGAAACTCAAACGGAAGTCCCAGATATTTAAATGAGGGATAGGAAGTAAATGTTTTTAACAGTTTGTAATCTGTTTGATCACTCAAGAGTTTTTCATAAAAAACTTTCATGTGAGGATATCTCTCCGGAACGGTCGGGATACTTCCCCATCCCCTGTTGGACGATAAAATATAATAATCACCTTTCTTAAGGAGTTCGCTCATCTTCTCCCATTTTTGCGCATTGTCCGGATCAAAAACCGACAGTTCGGTTATGATGACGGTTTTTGGTTTACTGCTTGAAACAGAAAGCGGAAGCGGATCATCCCAGTGTTCAGTTAGGATTCTACTTCCCGACGGAACATGTTCTGAGATCCAATACGATGCGTCGACTCTCGTATGAGGATGAAAATAAATGGAAAGAAATGCAAGCGGCCAGATTAAAACAGAGATTAGAATCACAAGACGAATATGTTTATTTTTTGAAAGCAAAAGAAAACAGTACGCAGCTAAAAGCGCAAGATACGGGTAGATAAAAAGGAGATATCGCATGTTTTTTGCAAACTGTACCGACTGATAAAAAAACATCGCAAGCGACCACACTGCAAGAAGAAATAACATTGTATGCGATCGCTTTTTTAGGAGAAGAAAAAGTCCGAAAACCGCAAGGATTCCATAGGGCAACCCCAGACCAAATATCAGAAGGTTAAATCCGGAATATAAAACAGGGGTCTTATGGATCCACTGAACTGACGGCGGATATAATGCCTGTGAATTCTCAAATCCTTTTAACTGGGTAAGACTTCCTATAAAACTGGTTGATGGCCGCGGATCAAGAAGATTTCCGGAAATAAACATATAAGGATTCGCCAGATGTAAAACAATAAATGAAGTTATTCCGAAAACAGCAAAGTTTTGAAGTAGTTTTCTTTTTGAATGTGAGTTTTGAAATAAAACAAATAGTAAAACCGGTAGGAAAAAAACAGCGGTAATTTTTGATGCGGCTGCCAGTCCGAAAAAAAGTGAAGAAACCCATGTCTTTTTTTTGAGGACGGCATAAAAACTCAGTAGTAAAAATGCGTTCAGAAACGTGTCCACTGCCAAAAAATGAGAGAGCTGAATAGGAAGGACCGCAATTGCGTATAAAAAGACGGTAAAAAATTTAAGTTTTTTTGATAAATGATATTCCTTTTCTAAGTGGGCAACAATTCCATACAGCGCGAGTATTCCAATGACATCAATGAATCCCGAAAGCATTCTGCCCAGAATGGTAAAACTCTCATAGGTGTCCATGTTGAAAAATGCCGCAAGAAGTTTGGTCAGTGTCAAAGGAAATAAACCATACACGAAAAACGGGTAGCCAATATTTGCCGGGTTCATTGAAGATTTGGCAGGATTAAGATAATCAAAAAGCGAACCAGGTATTTTCATAGCCGTTCCCACCAACGTCAGAAAACGTTCGTCGGGATGAAGATGATGACCCTGATCCCAGTTGACTCCGGTGAATCGGAAAAAAACCGCGATGAGGATTATGAAGAGTAAAAGCACACGGTCCCGTTTTATGAATTGCATATCTCCAATTATATTGTGTAGAATTGCCAATTATATGGGGAAACGGAAACTGCGGGTAGGATTTGACCTTGACGGTGTCCTTTTGTACAATCCTGCACGAATCGCGCGTCCTCTTGTTTCTTTCATCAAGCGGCATATACTCAAAAGGAAAGGGACCACGTTTTTTATCCCTCAAACCCCTCTTCATAAATTAATCTGGAAATTTTTCCACTATTCCAGTCTTTTTGTAGATCCCGGGGTAAAACACATTAAAGATCTTATTTCTCAAAATGATATCGAAGCTTATATCGTAAGCGGAAGGTATGGTTTTCTTGTGGACGATTTTGAAAAATGGCTGCAAAAAATGGAGACTGAATCTTATTTCAAAAACGCACTTCACAACAAAGATAATCAGCAACCCTATCTGTTTAAACAAAAAGTAATTAAGGATCTTGATCTTGATGTTTTTATCGAAGATAACTGGGATATTGTCCAAAAACTACAAGGTTCAAGAACAAAGATCTTTTGGCTTTATAATATCTTCGACCGCGGACTTCCGTATCAATATAAATTCGCAACTCTTACAAAAGCCCTCAAGTATATTAAGAAGAATCTTTCCGAGAAGCTTTTTTGACTGAGCCGAAACCTTTCAGGAGTTTTTTAAGATTTTTTCCTTCTCTTTTGATAACCTGTTTTTTGCCCCGCTGGGGAATGAGCGACACGACCGCCTCAAATAATCCTCCCCGCTTTTCCTCTTTTACGAAGAGCTTTATGGTCTCTATATTGGGAAGCTTTCCGGTCCAGATTTTTAGCTGTGTGATAAAACCTTCGACAGCTTGTTTACTTGTAACCGAAAGATTTTTCAGGGTAATCTCAAATCGTTTATCTCTTCTTTCTTGTATAAGAAGCCCCAAAAGATCGCGCGTCGTGATAATTCCTATTGGATTTTTTGCTCCGTCAACGATTACTACGCTCCCGATTTTCTTATCGAGAATCAGATTCAGCGCATCCCGCACATTGTCTCCGGGCTGGAGTGTCAGAACATATGTCTTTGCAAAATTTTTAACCTGTTGGAACTGAAAACTGCTCCTGTTCCCATCCTTATCTCCTCTGTGTACTTTTCGGCGCGGTGTGACAAGAAAATTAATAAGATCATAGTATGTCAGAATTCCATAAAGCTTCATATTTTTATTTACGACGACAAGTTTTGAAACCTTTGATTTTTTAAAAAGATTCACTGCCGATGAGACTACATCCGTATCGTAAACCGTCAGGACAGCTTGGTTTTTCCTCCGGATAAACTCCCCCACTTCCCTGTTGTAAATAGATGAATTTCTATAAATATTTAAAAGACGGCGGGCCGAAGTAATTCCTACAAACTTGTTATTTTGATCAAAAACCGGAAGGTAGTGAACCTTTGACTCAATCATGAGCTTGGCAACTTTGGCGATAGGAAAATTTCTCCGGATGCGTGGCGCATGAAAAAGACAGTGTTCAACTTTTGCATTTCCCGGAAGAGATGTTTTGATAATCGAATAGTAGGGATTTACCAGACCCATGTAATTATCTTTCTCGTCAAATACAAACGCCGCATCGTGTGAAGATTTCAGAGAAGAAAGAGCATGCGAAAGCGTAGTGTCTGGAGCTATCTTGATTATGTTTTTTGTTTTAACAAAATCTAAGAGCTCCATAGTTTTAGATTAATTGACGATCCTTTTGAGAAACTCAATAAGGGTCAAAACTCCCCATCCTGTAGCTCCTCTCGGAAGAATCCCAACGGGTCCTTGCTCGCGAAAAGCGGGTCCGGAAATATCGACATGTATCCATTTTGCCTTCTCTACAAATTCGGAAAGAAATAGTGCTCCGGTTATTGCTCCACCGTAGCCTGATCCTCTAATATTTTTTAGATCAGCTATGCCGTTTTTCATTCCCTTAAGATACGGCTTATATAGAGGCAGTGGCCATATCCCTTCTCCTGTGGTGTCTGCTGCTTCGCGGAATAGTTTTCCGAACTCTTTGTCGTTTGCAAAAAGACCTGCAAGATCCTCACCAAGTGCCACAATACATGCTCCGGTCAAGGTCGCAAGATCCACTATATAATCTGACTTAAGGTGTTTTTCAGCGTATGACAAGGCGTCGGCTAGTGTCATACGACCCTCTGCGTCGGTATTAAGGGCCTCAATTGTTTTGCCGTTTAGCGCAGTCACGATGTCTCCTGGGCGCATGGCCTTTCCCGAAGGCATATTTTCACATGCAGGAAGAATCCCGACTATCTCGGCTTTTTTCGAAAGTTCGGAAAACAATGCCGGGTCGCGCGTCAACACCTTAAAAAACCCCAGCACTGCGGCTCCTCCTGCCATATCAAGCTTCATGTCCATCATCGCCTTTGGCGGCTTTAAGGAAAGACCGCCGGTATCAAATACGATCGATTTTCCGATAATACAGATCTTTTTTTTAGCACCTGCTGATGTCTTTGCTCTGATGACGATGAATTTTGGTTTCTGCTCGCTTCCTTGCGCGACTCCAAGATATGAACCCATACCAAGTTTTCGGCACTCTGCCTCCTCAAGAACCTCAACTTTTATATTACCCTTAGACTCTTTTTCAATTGCTTTTGCTGCGTCTACAAGCTCCGATGCGCCGACATGGGACGCAGGTTCATTTACCAGATCACGGCTGAGATAAATGCCTTCTGCTAGAGCTTCTGCGAGAGTCAGCCCGGTTTCAAATTTTTTTACTGCATCTGCGGATGCGCCGAGTGGGACGAAAACCGTCAGTTCCTTTACTTCATGGTGTTGTTTTTTTGTCTTTTCTCCCCTGTATTTTATGAAGCTGTAGTTGCTCAGATGAAGCGCGAGTCCGATGTTTTTTCCTGCTTCTTCGGTAAGTAGAAGATCCGCAAGGTATAGTTCCATTGAGTACGCTTTCTCATCACGCAGTCTACGGATTACGTCAGCCAGTTTTTCGCGGAATATGATAGATGTTAGCTTCTCTTTCTTACCTGTTCCCAGAAGGACAAGCCTTTTGTGGGATCCTACGTTTTCTGTCGAGAGAGCCTCTCCTGCTTTTCCTTTGAAGTCAAATTTTTTGATTTTATCTTGAAGTGACTTTGCGGCTTTCGGATCAAGCTTTTTGAGAATAGCTAGATCGCCTTCAGCAACAGGTAGGACTAAAACTTCGCTATTTTGTGGGAATGTGCTTTTTTTAAGGGAGATTCGGCCAATCATACCTTATCTTACTCCTGAGGCTCTGCTACGTCAAGCCCATGCAAGCATTAAGTATTCAGCCATGCAGTATTCGGGATCTTTGTTTTTATGCCTAAATGCTATATACTACATGCTATAACCTGGTCATGCCGAGGTGGCGGAACTGGCAGACGCGTAGGTCTCAAAAACCTATGGTGTGAAAGCATCATGTGGGTTCGACTCCCACCCTCGGCACATCTTCTATGTTCTATTTTGTACCGCTGATTCTCTTTATTGTCATAGCCCTCTTTGTATTTCCTCAGTTTTCACCAATTCCCTACTTTCCGTCAAATAAGAAGGACATTCCTTTGATTCTAAAGGTTCTTTCTCTCAAAAATAATCACACTGTAATAGATCTGGGTGCAGGAGACGGAATTATTGTATTTAGCGCTGCTTCCGAAGCTAAAAAAAGAGGAGTGAACGCTTCATTCGTAGCAGTAGAAATCAATCCCGTACTTGTTTTCATCCTTCATATCCGGCGATTATTCCATTCCAACGGGAAAAATATTAGGATTCTCTGGGTAGACATGTTTAAGCTGGATCTTGGAAGAGTGGAAAAAACAAAAAACACAACGGTGTTTCTCTATGTTTCTCCGTGGCTGCTCGCAAAGATAGTAAAAAAAATCAGGACGGATTTGAAAAAATTCGATCTGATATCGTATCTTTATCCGCTCCCAAAAGAAAGCACCGGTAAGAAAGTTCAGGAATTGAAAGGGGTTCACGTGGTGTATAAATATACTTATGTATAAAACGCTTGTAGCCTATGACAGAACTCTGACGGTCTTTCTTCACGATCTCATCCCCCACAATTCATTCTTTAATGATGTTTTCTCATTTTTTTCTATTTACGGCTTTTCAATCGCGGTGTGGCTTGTGCTTCTGCTCGTCGTCGTGATCCTTGAAGAAAGAAAGAATAAGAAGTTTATCTGGTATTTGCTTTCGTCCATCGGCTCCACATTTTTCTTCGTAGAGTTTGTTCTTAAACCATTCTTTGCCCGAACCCGCCCTGTTTTTCTTTTTAAGACATTTCTCACTGCCTGTCCTACGGGGTTTTCATTTCCTTCAGGTCATGCAGCAGTAGCATTTGCCGCAGCTACGATCTTTGCTTTTTTTGATAAGAAGAGGTTTTGGCTTTACTATATCCTTTCATTTTTAATAGCTTTCTCCAGAATATATCTGGGTTGCCACTATCTTGTCGATACTCTTGCAGGAGCAATAGTAGGTATTTTTGTAGCTAAAACCTTGCTTAAACTCTTCAAAAAAAAGTAAAAGTAAAAATACGCTTGACAACGATATAACTTATAGTATATCTTAAAGTTATATGGCAGAAGTACGAAGAGCTCCGGTTCAACCGACCCTTTTCGATCAAGACTCTACGAAAGGTGTGTTTGATCGTAAAGTAGGTGGATACGTAGAGAAAACTCCTCGTGGAAAGGTCACCCAACTTCCCTCTCCACGCATAAGAGAGCTAAAAGGTTTAATTGAAGAAGCAATAGGAAAAGGTAAAGATCCTCATGAACTTTTAAAAAAAGTTAGGCATGGCAATGAGAGGACAGATTCGAAAGGGTCGTCGGAAACAAGCACGCGATTCGATGATGAAGTAGAAGGAATATGGAAGAATCTTAAACCATCTGAAAGAGTTGGACTTGGCTTAATCGCTAGCGCAGGAGGCGTGTTTGTCGGAGCGGCCATGGTAGCAAATCTGCAGTTTTAAACGGTAACCGTCTTGAAGCTTTTAACCTCGTAAATCACGTCTTTGCGCTCAAGAATGATTTTCCACTTCTTTTTATTTGCATAAACCAGAAGATCACGGTCAGGATCAAAAGCAATTGGCTTTCCTACTCTTTCTAAGAGCGGGGCATCTGACGCGGTATCACCGACTGCAATGGAATTTTTTAGGTCGACCTGAAAAGAAGCGCTCTTGAGAAATTTATCCAAAACCTTTCCTTTTTTAAAGACCGAGTCGCGGTTGATCGGAGCGCCGGTAAATATTCCATTTTTAACCTCATAAATCGAGCCGTACCATTGATCAAATCCAAATAATCTTGCAAATTCTTGGACAATAAATTCTGGCGAGCCGGAAATAATAAGGAGAAAGTACCCCTTTTTTTTAAGTGTTTTTATAAGAGTGCTTGTGTAACGATAGACTCTGTTTCCTTTTTCTAAAATTACGTGCCGTGCAACTTTTTCCACGTCAGAATATTTACATCCTTTCAGATATTTATAATATGTTTGGATTACCTGCTCAAGATAAATGTTGTAGTGAATCTTTCGATCCATCCATTGGAGATATCTCGCATTAATCTCTTGGAATGCTTTTTGAGGAAAATACCCTTTTTCAATAAGCCCTTCCACAATCTCTATGAAAAGACTCCACCGGAAGATAGTACCGTCCACATCAAATATCGCAAGTTTTCTTCTAGGCATGAGTGAATCTTACTCACTCTCCTTCGAAAGATCAAGTTTAGCTACAAAATTGAATTACTATAAGGTATAATAAGAATATGACAGAACGTCGTCAAAACGCATCTCTTAAAGACATTGCGCCACCCCGCCGATCTCTCAAGGAGGAAGTGAAATTAAGAACCGGGCTTTCCGGAGAAGATTTTCTAAGACATCTTGGGGAAGAATATAGAATGACTGGTCCTGAGTCGCTTATTTTTTATCCTAACGTACTCCTGGCAGAGTTTTCAGCTCAATGTATTGAATCGGGGGGACTTGAAAAATATAGGGAAAAATATCCTCATTCTGCCCCACCATACACTCCTCCACAATCTACCGCATTTGCAATACAGAGGCTCGATAGTTTTGTTAAATTTATACAGGGATCTAACGAGGAAGAAATTGCAGTAGAAGCTAGATTGTCAAGACAAGCAATAGATAAAAGACTAAAAAAGGTTCTCCGTGACCTATATGAAGATGCGCCCCCAGATACTAAAGCTCGTTTTAATCAAGATGAGATTTTAGGGGTCAGACAAACAAGAACCCAGCAAGCAATTGCGTTTTTACGGGCAGGTTTCACTATTGATGAGATAGGCGAATTATTTGGAGGATTAAGTTCGCAACTGATAACTAATATAAGAAAAGGCTTGCAAGATGAAGGAGATAGAGAGCTTTCTGAAAAGACATATCATGAAAATCATCAAACGCACTTTCGTCGAATGAAAACACTTGACGAATTAAGACAGACAACTGATTTTGAAGTTTTAAAAGAAGGAATTTCGGAGTTCAGCGACTCATTTTGTAGAAAGTTACGGAAGGGCGGTGATCCTTTTTTTGTACCGTTGAGAAAGCTCATTCCAGAAGTTAACAACTTTAACGTAAATGAAGCGGCGCTATTGTTAGAAGATAATGGCTATCCTGTTCGGATTATAGAAAGGCGTACGAATGGTGCACGACCTCAAATGTTACGCTATTACTACGTTCCTACGCCTGTATTAAAAACTGCAAGATTATTACTCCACCAGTATTTTTCTTAGAGTTTTGAAGTGCTGAAATAGCTTACGATTGCCGCAGACACGATCACGTTAAGAGACTTATTGATCCCCCACATGGGGATTTCAGCTACGAAATCTGCTTTTTGAAGGGTTTTTTTCGAGATTCCAGTGGTTTCATTCCCTACTACAAGCGCCAGCGGTAGCCGGTATGAAATCTTCTGGTATGGGACCGCTTTTTTGTCCTGTTCAACTGCGATAATCTGAATCTTAGGATGTTTCTTTTTTAACTCCGCAATAGCAGCTACTGCTGTTTTCTTGTACTTCCACGGTACTACTTTATAAGTCCCTACAGAAGCCTTTTTAATACGGCTATTTGGTGGAGTTTCAGTCCCTCCGCAGAGATATATCTTTCCAAGTGTAAGAGCATCAGCAAGGCGGAATAAACCACCGATATTGTAGGTATCCAGTACGTCCTCGAGAATCAGGTAAATCGGCCTCCTTTTAAGGGCTTTTAGCCTTGATTTAGCCTCATTTTCATCTATATCGCGAAGCTCTTGAGCGTTTAATTTCATACTGTATATTATACATGAATAGGTCACTATAACCCATAGTTGACAAGCATTAAGGCCTGTAGTATACTACTTGGATGTTAAGGGTGACGCGAGTAGTTACTATCGTAATTGCAGCGCTTATATTCGTTTTCGCAGGACAACTTGTTTCTGCAAATGGAGGCCAATACGGACCATACGGTCCATCTCCGGTTCTCTCTATTGATGTCAATAAAACCGTTCAACGGGCTAATAATTCTGACTTTGTTGACAACCTTTCCCCTTCTGACCAACGCTTTGTTCCCGGACAGGATGTTTTCTTCAGAATCACCGTAAAGAATCCTACAGATGAAACACTCACCAATGTTACGGTAAAAGATTTCGTACCTGAATTTGTGGACGTTATTGAAACTCCAGGATCATATGACTCTTCCAATCGTACTATTACGATAAATGCGGGTGATTTTGGTCCAAAAGAGGAAAAGACATATACCTTAAAAACGCGTGCAGTGGGTAAAGACAGCATGCCTACTGGCACCGCCTGCCGCACTAACAAAGCTCAGGCTTTCAACTCATCTGTATCCGACGAAGACACTTCCCAGTTTTGTGTGGAAAGAGTTGAAAAACAGGTAACAAATGTTACCCAAATCCCCTCCACAGGTCCTGAAATGGGCTTGGGTATTCTGCTTATTAATGCGCTTGGGTTTGGAACGGGCGTAATTTTACGAAAAAAGAGTTAAAATTTGCCTTTCTCCACCGTGACGGTGGTAATTGCTTCCGCCAGATATTCGGTGAAGAAAGATGACCAAGGTATGGATTGGCTCTATTTGAAAGCATAAATAGACATCCGACCAGCACCTTAACATTGTGGGTTTTTTAGGAAATTAGAATCTTTCTTTTCACGCGAAAAGGAACGAGTCTCTTTTATGAGATCTGTTCTTTTGAGCAATGTTGTACGTTTCACTGTAATGGTTAAAAAATTAGTCGTTAGAGTGAAACGTACTAACATGAGAGGAGGGATTACATCAGACATAAGAAGACCAACGGACCGAACAGAAGAGGAAGAAGAAGAGAAAGAATTCGCTGTGCGATTAAAAAGCGAAGGCTCATCTTCATCAACCTCCCAAGGAACAAAGGAAAGGAGTTGCGATAGAAAAACACCGGTAAGGTAATGTCGGAACACAACAGGAAGGCCAACAATGAGTTGGGATGAACTGCGTCAGTGGGTCAACAACCCCCTGCGCTCCGACGACGAGCTCCGAGACGCTTGCAACGGCCTCGCGCTCGACAACACAGGGTCAACGGACACCCTGAGGAACACGCTGCTTGCACGCATCGCGCGTGAAGGAGACCTCGCGGCTGCGGCCACGTGGAACCCTGCGGCGGCTCCAACGGCACCCGTTACACCCGCGCCTCCGGTACCTCCGGCGGCTCCACCCGCACCGACACCTCCGGCTGCTCCGGCCAACGACCCGCCCAACAGTGGCAGGCACGGCTGGGTCACCCCGGTAGTCATCGGACTGGCAGTGCTTGCACTGCTGCTCGCGGGCACGCTTGGGTATGTTCTTGCGACACGAGACGACAAGAAGGTCGTCACGATCGTCGACAGGCAGCCCCCGAAGGACAACCCCCGGGACACCCCGAGGGACAAGCCAAGCGACAACGGTGACACGTGTGCAAGTGCCGTGACAAACGCCGAGGGATACCCCGGGCCTACCACACAGGAGGCCAAGGAGGTCATCAACCTCGACGTCCAGCGGCTCGGCACCGAGTGCAGCGCCTTCGTCTTCAGGGACCCGGATCAGGAAACGCATCCGGCAAACTGCCCTGACGGCTGGGTCTGCACCTTCACACTCGCCGATGGCGGCGTGAAGGTCTACCAGGGAGAGGACGGCCTCACAGTCAACGCTTCAGCGGGCACACTGCGATTCGTCGCGGGTTACCCGTCAGCTGACAAGGTCCATGAGGATCCACCGTGCGAGCTTGCTCGTGCAGAGGACTCCTTCGGACAACACGAGGATCCGTCGTTCCCGGCTTCGGCTGGCAACTTCAACTGCAATGGGTCGAACAGCACCGACAGTTCGGCGCCAACATGCCCGACCTTCGCCGGTCTGGCAACAACGCCCATCGGAGACGGTGGTTGCAAGTACAAGGGCAGCGTCGTAACTGACGTCGTCCCGAACGGATGGACCGCCCACTACTGGGACGGTTCAAAGACGGTCGATGCCAATCCGGGCGCGACCATTACGACGGGTGAGAGTTCCTTCTACCCCGTGAAGTAGCGATCTCCCGCCGCTCGCCCCTTGAGCAGAAAGGAGTGTCGTAGTCCCATTGGAATGCAATAAGGAAGTGTCTTGGTGTTTCCTAACCCACCTTAAGGACTCCTGATTCAAGGAGATATCGCTTTCGAGCGAAAAGTTTTGTTTGTAAGCTTCGGCTTACTCCCGCTTCCAGCGGCAGAAAAAACAGGACTCCTTAAGCACTTCCCTTTACTCATAAAATTTGTGGGTAAAAAGAAGTGCTTAAGAATATGAAGACAATAAGTTTGGTAATACCAATCTACAACGAGGAAAAACGAATAAAAAAAACGATTTTGGCCCTTTCTCAAGGGTTCACTTTTGACGGCCTAAAACTTGAAGAGGTGCTATTTGTAAACGACGGCTCAACCGATGGAACCGCCGAAAAGGTAAGAAAACACAAGAAGAAACTTGAGAAAATCCTTGATGCAAAAGTACGGATTATTTCCTATAAGGTAAACAGAGGAAAAGGTTTCGCAGTAAAAAAGGGTATGCTTGCCTCCTCTTCTGACTACTCCCTTCTTCTGGACTGTGATATGTCTACCCCGTTTTCACAGCTGAAAAAATTTATACCCCTAATGGAAAAGGAGATCCCGGTGATAATCGGAACCCGGAAAAATGGAAAATCAACCGTGGTAAAAGCCCAGCCTTTATACCGGCAACTTTTGGGCCGCGGCTTTACTGTTCTTTCAAATATCATACTCGGGATAAATGTGACTGATTTTACCTGTGGGTTTAAGGCATTCTCAAAAGAAGCCAGAGACGTTATCTTTCATTTTGCCAAGATTGACCGATGGGGATATGATGCGGAGATCCTGTTTCTTTCCGTACATCAATCCTTTCCGATCCGTGAAGTAGCGGTAAGATGGACCGATGATAAGCGGACCAAGGTGAGCATCGTTCGCGACACGATCTCTTCTCTATCCGAACTGTTTACGATCCGTGAAAATGCGTTCAATGGAGCGTATGAATTGGCTAAACAGGAAAGAATTGGCTTGGTGCGAAAGTTCAGATTTGCACGCTAATATGAAAAGACTTTTTATCGTTTCCAGTTATCCCGCAAAAAATCAGCTTCATGGTACCAATACCGTAGGCGTTGCTTCATATACTAAAAATACATTAAAGGCGCTTACCGGATTCCATAAGGATCTCCGGATTACGGTCTGGGCTGAAACCCTCGAAAAAGAAGAGGTTTATAGGGAGAACGGCATGATCATTAAACGTGTCTGGAAACGCGGCGATTACAACAGCCTTTGGAGCCTTTACAAAGCCATTAGCGACAGACCTTCTGATGCAGTCATAGTGCCTTTTGAAGGCTATATGGTCGGAGGATTAAGCCATACTCTTTTGTTTGTCTATATGATGTTATTGTGGAAACTCAGCGGGAAAAAAATCTACCTCATCCTCCATCAGGTGGTTGCTGATTTTAGACCGTTTGAAAAAAACCAGTTGAAAGCATTTGTCCTCAATATAATCAAGAGTTTTTTCTATCCTACTCTTTTGTATATTTCGTTTAAAACCATAGTGTTTGAAAAAAAGTTTAAAGAACTTTTGAAAAATAATGAAAAGGTAGTGGTAATTTCCCACGCAGTAGAGACGATGAAAAAAATCAGTAAGACCGAGGCGAGAAAAAAACTAAAGCTTAAAAAAAACGGTTTTTACGTGCTGTGTTTCGGATATATTTCACCTTACAAAGGAATGGACTCCATGATTGCCCTGTGGGAAAAGTATAAAAACGTCCACCTCATCATAGGCGGCGGCCCTAATCCAAATCATAACAATAAACGAAGCTATGCTAAGTTTGTGGCGGCATTGAAAAAGAAGGCGCGGGAAAAAGGGATTATCACCACAGGATTTATTTCAGAGAAAAAAATCCCTCTTTATTTTTCAGCATGTGATCTCGTGGTTCTCCCTTACAAAACTTTTATGTCTTCTTCCGGACCGCTTTCCATCGCGTTCTCTTTTGAAAAGCCGGTGCTTCTTTCCCGAGCTCTTGAGGGATATTTCGACAGCCCTGATTTTCAAAAATCTCTCCGGTTAAATCCTGTTACCAAAAACAATCTTGTTTTTAAACTCAACAAAGAAGACTTTTTTGATAAACTAAAATGGACCCGGAAAAATCTGGAAAAAACCGTGGCATTTTCAAAATCCATGAAAGAGACCCGTTCCTGGGAAAAAATCGGAAAAAAATACGTACAAGTTCTCTCTCAATAATGAAAACCTACATACAGCGGCATCTTGCCATCATCGCTCTTGTCGTCATCGTCTTTATCGTCTTTGTAACTAACGTAAAAGAGGGTACGTATCTCATCGGGTGGGATCATCTTTCGACCGAGCTTAATCCTCTTCTTGCGGTGAAGCGTGCTTTTTTTGCTGTCTGGCAGGAATATCAGAGTCTCGGACTGGTGGGTGGAATGGCCCACGCTTCGGATCTAATCCATGCGGTTTTTGTTTCCATATTGGCGCTTGTAATTCCGCAGTCTTTAAATCGCTACGTCGTCCATTGCCTCTTGCTTCTTGCCGGAGCAATCGGAATACATAAGCTTATTGAGTTTTATGAACCCCGGGAAAAACAGATAGCCTTTTTGGGCGCTTTGTTTTATATGTTCAATATCGGTACGATTCAGCTTTTTTACGTGCCGTTTGAACCGTTTTCCTGGTTTTTTGCCGCGCTCCCGTGGGAACTCTGGATATTCAGCAAGGTGTTAAAAGAGAAGACTGGTCGGCGGAATCTTTTATTGTTTTTGATCATAAACCTTCTTTCGACACCGCAGGCATATCTTCAGACACTGTTTGTCGTATACGTGATTGTTTTGGCCTGTCTTGCTTCTGTGTATCTTTGGGGCAAGAGATCTTTCCAGTCGATAAAGAAAGTGGTGTTGCTTTTCTTTTTGCTCTTTTTAGTCAATTCTTTCTGGATCTTGCCTCAGCTGTATTTTTTAATAGCCAACGGTGGTGTGATAACGCAGGCAAAAATAAATCAGTTGGCTACCGAGGATGTTTTTTTCCAAAATTATGAAAAGGGAACGATTTCTAATTTCGTGTCGTTTAAGGGTTTCTATTTTGATCTTTTCCGTTCCAATCAGGAAAGACTCTTTCTTGAGTGGCACAATCATTTCTCGCAAGCTCCTTTTAAGATCCTTTCATATATTCTATCCGCTGTTGTACTTATTGGTGTATTTATGCGGGGACGGAAACATAAAGCCTTTCTGCTTGTCTATATAGTCTGCGCAATAGCCCTTCTTTCTGCAACGCCCGTTATCTCAGAAGTAAATAATATGTTCCGTACGAACGGCTTTTTCAATCAGATATTCCGCTCTCCTTTTACCAAATTTGTAATTCCCTATTCTCTCGTCTCAAGTTTCTTTTTTGCCCAGGGAGCGCATATTCTTTTAAAAAAACTTTCAGGAAAAGGAAAAAATATTGCATTTTGTTTTCTTGCTTTCGCCGTATTGACATATACGCTTCCCTCATTTAAAGGGTACTTTTTCTCTCCATCGATGAAGATTAAACTACCTCAGGAATACCTTGAAGCAATCGAGTATTTTAAACATCAAGACATAAATAAAAGGATCGCTATTTTACCCGACCATACTTTCTGGGGTTGGTTTTATCAAAGCTGGGGATACAATGGTTCGGGATTTATGTGGTACGGGATTGAGCAACCAATGCTTTCGCGCACGTTTGATGTCTGGAGCGGTTCCAGCGAGCGGTATTTCTGGGAGCTGAAACAAGCAGTCGATGGTGAAAAAAAGGATGATTTTATAGACACACTAACTAAGTACGATGTCGCGTATGTAATTTTTGACAAGTCTCATCTCTCTATTTCGTCCATTACCAGAAGTCTTCAGTATGAGAGTCTTACAAAACTTCTTAAAGATCCTCATGTCAAACTAGTAAAAAAGGGCAAGGTTATTGATATATATCAGATTATGCAAGACCACAAGGTGGAGGATTTTGTCTCACTCGCCTCTTCTCTTAGCTCGGTATCTCCTGCAGTAAGCGCTGAGAATAATGACAATGTATATAAAAAAACCGGTGGGTATATGACAGATGGGAAACCCATACTGTTTTACCCATTCCGTGATGTAATGAGCCGCACCAGATTGGCTGATAAAAAGTGGAGCCTTGTTGAAACGGAGCGCAGTTTTGAATTAAGGACAAATTTTGATTCGGAAAACTTTCAAGTTGCAGAAACATCAGCGGGAAAGTACGGAATGCCTCTCAATACCCCAAGAGGAGTAGAAACATTTCAGGTAGCCTACCAGATAAAAGTAGAGCCACATACAATAGTTGCAACCATACCTAAAACTCTCGTGTCAACGATCGACGTAACAAAAACAGAACTTGTTGATTGCGGACAGGAAAAAGGCATAGTGAAACAGCTTCCGTTAAAAAACGGCATCCGGGTAGGTTCTGACCAGGGAGCTGTCGCATGTTTTGGATACAATGATCCGTTTCTTGAACAACAGTACGGGTATCTTATCAAGGTAAAAAATAGCAACCTTGTCGGAAGACGTCTTTTTTTCTACATTCTTGACGATACCAAAAAGCAAAGCTATCTTGAGGAAAGACTTCAGAGCGATACAGATTATTTCTTTTTAGGGCCGAAGTACCAATACGGCCTCGGATATGGTCTCACCTTTCAGGGTAACTCCTACAAGAACGTTTCTTCTGTAAACGAACTGGCAGAGGTAAAGATTTACGCATTTCCGTATAACGCAATTAAGGATTTCGCCCTCTTGCGGAAAGGGTCAACGGTGCAAAAATCCCGTATGGAGTCTGTTTTTTCTGCTAAAAAAACGAGTTACTTTACCTATGATGTCGCGCTTAAAAATACAGATAAGGGAACTCTCATTCTTAGTCAATCATACGATAATGGCTGGAAAGCTTATCAGGACAATAAAGAACTTGAAGAACATGTACTGGTAAACAACTGGGCAAATGGCTGGAGCATCGATCAAAATTCGGGAAAGTCTGTAAGTATTATTTTTTGGCCGCAGTATCTTGAATTTGCCGGATTTTTACTTTTGGTATTTGCTTTTGGAATCACTGTATTTAAAAAGGAATCTTAACCGTTTTATCAGTATACTTTTTGTATGAAGCCACTCTCCCACTTCCAGATAAGAAACCCCAAAGACAGTGAAACCCCGATCGAAGCCGCAACGCAAATTTTCGCATCCCTGCTACCCTATCCCTATGTCCCCTTGTGGAAAAGACCCATCCTAAAACCTCGTAAGTTTTCATTTGAGATATATCTTCTCTCGCAAACTATCTATTTTTACATAACAACCCCTTCTTCAGCTGATACTCTCGTTCAGAGCCTCCTCACTTCCTCATATCCTCAGTCGCTTTTAAAAAAGACTAAAGATCCGCTGGACATGGTTCTTAACTCAAAAAGTATTTCAGAAGGAGAGCTCGTTTTGAATTCATATGTTTATTTCCCGATAAAAACGTACGGTGACTTTGAAGATATCGACCCACTTTCTGCACTGGTTGGGTACTTATCCAAGCAGCCCGCAGATCTGAAAGCGGGAATTCAGATTCTGGTGGAACCTGCCCGATTTGCATGGCAGGATCGGGCCGTCGTAGCAGCAAAAAAAATGTCATACGACGAAACCGCTGAAAAGTATGGACTGAATCCACAGAAGATGACTATCATGAAAAAGGCTTCCTTTCAGGGTGGTAAAGCGCTCATCCGGCTCATCACTGCGTCCGATGGAAGAAACACTATGCATGATCTGCGAAATCTTGCAGGAACTTTTGGAAGTTTCTCACTTGGTGAAGGAAACCAGTTCGTCTTCAAAAAGAAATACCTGTTTAAAAAAAGCTTTCTTGGACGCGCTAAGAACCGCACTTCTTTCTTTTTTGAGCGAAAAGAACAGATTTTAAATGCTCAGGAGCTGGCAACGATCTGGCATCCTCCCGGCTATCTTTTGGCGGGAATTAAGAATATTGCATGGGGGAAAACGTTATCAGGAGAGGCGCCGGAAAATCTACCGGTCAAAGAGACTGCAACCGAAAAAGATGATGTAAACTTTTTTGCCAAAACCGACTATAAAAATAAAGAGACTACGTTTGGCGCAACCACACGCGATCGCCGAAAACACGTCTATATTATCGGAAAAACCGGTGCCGGAAAATCAACTCTTGTTGCCAATATGGCGATCGATGATGTCCGACGCGGGCGCGGAGTTGCGATCGTTGATCCTCACGGAGATCTTTCTTCAACGATTCTTGACTATATTCCAAAAAGGAGGATGAAGGATGTCGTATATCTTGAGCCGTTTGACACCGAACGCCCGTTTTCCTTAAACATTCTTGAAGTAAGGAATAAACAACATAAAGATCTTATTGCTTCAGGCGTGGTCTCCATCTTTTTTAAACTATACGGTGACAGCTGGGGGCCCAGACTGGAGTATATTCTGCGTAATGTAATCCTCACGCTTCTTGAAGTGCCGGGTGCTACCCTTGTTGACGTTCTCAAACTTTTGAGTGACGCTCCTTACCGGAAAAAAGTTGTCTCCGAATATGTCACTGATCCTGTTATTAAAACATTCTGGGATAAAGAATTTGGAGGAATGACCGATAAGATGCGGGCAGAAGCAGTCTCTCCTATTCAAAACAAAGTGGGTCAGTTTGTGTCTTCGAAAATGATCCGCAATATAATCGGAGAGCCGAAATCAACCTTAGATCTCAGTAAGATTATGGATGAGGGAAAAATCCTGATCTTAAACCTGTCTCAAGGAAAGCTCGGAGAGGATAATGCAGCGCTTCTTGGTGCTATGATTATTACCCAGATTCAGCTTGCTGCGATGGGCCGTTCTTATCAAAAGGAGGATGACCGAAAAGACTTTTTCCTCTATGTGGACGAGTTTCAAAACTTCGCCACCTCTTCATTCATTAAGATCTTATCTGAGGCGCGGAAATACCGGCTCTGTCTTACGCTTGCAAATCAATATATTGATCAGCTTGAAGAGGAGGTTCAAGATGCGATCTTCGGCAATGTAGGAACACTTATCTCGTTTGTAGTAGGCGCGCGGGACGCGGAGATTTTGACAAAAGAGTTTGCTGAGATTTATTCGGAAAACGATCTGGTTTCGCTTGGAAAGTATGAAATCGTTCTGAAGCTTTCGATTGAGGACATGACGACCGCTCCTTTTCCTGCAAAAACTCTCCCCCTGCCCAATCTTAAAAATGATAATAAGGAGAAAATTATTCAACAGTCGAAGGAGAAATTTGGAAGGAAGGTTTAGTTAGGCTTTTTCGCAGCTTTTGCAAGCTTATCCCAATCTTTTGAAAGGGAATCTTTTAGTTTTTTTGCAGCGGTTACTGATTGCTTAGAAAGTGGGCTTTTAAGCTTTCCAATAGTCTCTTCTACTTTTTTGACATAGGTTGGTCTATCTATCTCTTCTACCTGTTCCTTTAGATTTGCAAGCGCGACCATTAACTCCTCCTTAACCTCAATATAGAGTTTTTTTGATTCTTTGGTTACTTTACCAAATACCTGTTTTACTTTTTTATCAACCTCGTTGTCTTTCATTACCTTAAGAAGTTTTGCGTATTTCTTTTTTGCATCTTGTCGGAGTAGTTTTCCAGCTTTAGGTGCAAGAAATAATCCGGCAAGTGCGCCGCCGATGGCACCCAGTAGTAATCCTATTCCAAAATTTGAGGATCTTTTTTCTTCCACACTCTTACTTTAACAAGAAAAGATTAATTTAGCAAGTCCCAATAACAATAATCAAGCAGCCAATGTAGCCGGTAATGGTGTCGAATGAACTTTTGCTTTTTCTGTAGAAACGGCATCTTTTAAAAACCGCTTGTATCTTTTATCTGAGATGCTTCTTGCAAGACGAACTGTCCCCCCTGCAACTATAGATTCCATTGAACCGATCAAGGCAAGTGCGAAACCGTTATGCATAAGACCGGCTTTTCCCGCTAGCGCACCGGCAACCGGAGCCATAGAGGCGCCCAGTAAGATTCCTAAGCGTGCCGGATTGGAGAAATCTTGTCGTAGTGCCAAAGACCATAAGTCCCGAGAAGAAGGTTGTTCAGCCATTATTTCTTTTATGTCTACGTCGAGAGCGCGATACTCGTCAATTAATTGGTCTGCCTTCTTTTTAGGAATATTTGACTTAACCAATTCACTCCTGAGCAAATCATATACTTCCTCCATCTTCCCCCCGTCAAAAGCCTGTACTGTATCTTCTACTTCCTTGTAGCGCTTTTTGAATTCCTTTGAGTTGATTAGTTTTACTATTGGCTCCGGTAACTGAGAAAGAGCTGGAGTTTTCCCTTGTTCGATAAGAGCTCGCGCCGCTTCATGATACATCTTTACAGATTGCACAGCAGTAGTAAGAGAGAGGGCAACGGCTGATGTCCCAAATATTAAACCTGGTTCGATATCGTGACCTTGCTGTAACATCGGATCCACCTGAGTCGAGCCGTATACTGCCATTAAAAGTGCTCCTGTCGCAAGAGGAATCCTTTTTTTTAGTACATCTGTTGAGAATCCGGAACCCTTCAGCGCTTTTATTTCTGCATACTCACCCATCATATCATCCGTATTTGCCGTTACTATTTTTGCCAACATACCTAAGTGAGCCATTTCAAGCGAGTGTGCGACCGGTCCTATATAAAACATCTTTTTTATTACTTCCTGTGCTCCTTCTGTGCGCTCATGCGCATTATCAAACAACATTCTTCTCGTTGCGTATTCTTGGCGAATTTCACCTATTTCTCCGTTTAAGCGCGCTAAGTCTTCTGCAACTTGAGGCGAAAGATTGCCGGACTTTACCGGACGTATTGAGATAAAATCTCCCAGAGCTTCTTGGATAACACGACAATCTTCTTCAAGAGTTTTTTGGTTAATTGGCTTATCCGCTTCTATTATTCCCATATGTTGCGCCTGTTTTATCCCTTGCCCTGTCGGTGTAAGTCGTGGCATTTTTCCGCTTAGTAATAAGTCGGGAAGCCATGTAATTATGAAGTTTTCTTGAGATGCGACTGCGATTGTGCTTATCGCGTCTAAAACTTTTTTTGGCGTGAATTCTCTTCTTTGAAGTTCAAGCTCAAAACCTTGCCCGATTAGACCACGGAATACTCCTTCCAAACTTGGATTTTTTGCAAGAACGAATTGTACTTCTAATGGCAATGTTGCAGGGTTATCAAAATCGATTTTTTCTAATGCGATGGCAGAAGCAGCGTAACTGAATGTTTCTATAGAGCTTGCTATTGCAACAAACTCTTTTTTTTCGACTTCATCAATCTTCTTTTGATACTCAGAAAAAGGGCGATGCTGGATTAATTTATCTATCTTTCCTTCGCCTGCGAGTTTTTTTACCTGTTCTGCTACTTTCGGAGCTAAACCGGAAAGATATACGTCAAAATCTATTTCCGGATGTTGAGCTGTTCGTTCACGGAGGACTTGGTCCGAGAGAAACCCATCTCTTAATACATCGGTGACTCCACCGATTCCCGGACGCATATAGAGTTGCTTTCCCTCAAGAGGATTTAAATAACTTTCTACGATTGAGTTCAGCTGCTCTACGGTTAAATCACTTGGCAAAAAGGAGGGATAATCTGAAAGCCTGGTTATAAGTTCTCTTGCATCTCTCCCTACCTCTTCAACAGGCCGTAGTACCGATCCTTTTATCTCGTCGCTTGCCCCAACAATAAATACTCGTTGAGATAATATCTCGGCTTCTAAAAAGGAAATATTTCCTTGTACGCCAGCTGCACCCGCAGAAGCAAGAAGTGGAAGATTTTGATTTTCCCATAGCGCTTTAAGTTGTCGGGCTCTTTCAACATCTTGACCGGAATTTTCTGTCCGACTAGTAGGTGTTTTTTCTTTTCTCTTAAGTAATCTCCGGATAATTCCTTCTTGGTGTTTTAATACTATTACATTCTCTCCTGTTTCCGGGTTTTTTGCTTCTTCTGTCTCGGAATCTCGGGAAAGCTTTGCCAATCTTTTGAGGACTTTAGTTGTTTCTCCTGATCGAGCTGATAGCGTAGTGTCAACAACAGGAGGTCTTGGGCGTAGTTCTGGAGCAATGTCAACCATTTACATTAATAGTAGATATCAGGGAGACAAAATGCAAACCACTTACTTTTTCTTTTTCCAATCAGCTTTGGTAAGTATCGGAGCATATAAATCGTCTTTTATGGCTATCCGGAGATCCCGGAGTTCTTTGGAAGTCGGGTTACGTTCTTGGAATTTTACGAATGGGGTATTTTCAATGACAACCAGCGGTTGTTGTTCATTGCCTTCGCCCATTACTAAAACAGCGCTTGCTGATAGTCCATCTGCAATACCAACCTTGGTCATTATTAATTTTCTTCCAAACAGATCCGGTTTACCAATGAAGTCATTTAAAGCCTCAAAGCCACTATGGGCAATCATCATCCCCGTCGTTCCCCACCGGAGAGGTGTGGTACGGCTATCCGTTATGAGAACCCCTACGTGTTTTCTCTTAAACCGCTTGCGTAAATATTCTCTTATAGAGTTTGCGGTTTTTTGTGGATTTTTCGGCCTGAGAATATAGTTTCCAAAGCCATTTGATTCGTCTATGCCGGCAGACGGAACTAAATTGTCGTCGGTAATAGTCAACATTACGTTGTACTTACTTTTTCCCCGTTCCAGATAATGGCTTGCGTTATCTGTAATGAGCTTGTCTTTATTTGCGTAATCTGTTGAGATAATGCTTCCTTCGCAAATAGAAATTATTTTTGAGGTTATGGCAAGAATGGAGTTATTTTTAAAAGAAGTGACGTACCTATCCAAAATCTTGAATATGTCTTTGTCTTTTGCTGTAATTTTGTGGGTCCGGATAGGGCGTACAATCATGAAGTCCTATTATAGCTGAGCATATAGTATTTCGTATGTAGTATTTAGGGAGCTGTTGCCGAATGCTAAATGCCGAATCCTAAATGCGATTTCCTAGAGTCCTTGCGCGTCTTTTTGCACGTCCTGAAGGTCTTTTTCAACATCACCTACGTCAATGGTCGCTGCTTCCTCTTCCTCATCTTTGGGGGTCGGAGAAACTGCAACGGATGGAACAACTACTTGTGCGGGGGCAGTAGGAACTTGTTGTTGATTTAGACCCATAGAGCTGCTTACTAGAAATGCGGCAACTACGATCGCACCGACTACTAAAAGTCCCAAGACAACACCCAAAGTCTTATTAACGAAAGACTTACCGGTAGGTTTTCCTTGAAAATCAGGTAGCGGCGTACTGTTTTTTACTGATGCGTCCATAAAAGATTATTGAGGTTCTGCTGAACTGGTACCGGTGGGTTGGGATTTATCTCCCTGTAATTTCTTCACTTCTCTTGCAGCGTTCATAACAGCCTGTTTTGCATCTATTATGACTTTGTGAGTAGTTCGCAAATCAGCTTGAAGCTGACTCATGGTTTCTCCAACCGTTCCTTTTAAGCCACTTTCTTGACCAATCGTGATAACGTATTCTTTTCCGGCCTGGCTTGAAACTGTGCTTTGGGCTGTCGCAATAGCATCATTAGCCTTTTCTATTGCTGCCCGTGCAGCAGTAACGTCTTTTCCAGCTGCTTCTGCAGTGCTTATTTTCGCCTCTAGTCGCGCAGCAATACTTGCCAGTTTATCCAGTATCTTCACCATGTGAGCGGTTCGTCTTTTATTAATATCTACAAGCTTTGCATCGATTCTTTCCACGAGTTTTTGCTTGCGCTGATCTTTTATTGTCTTTAGTTTCTCCTTGAAGGCTTCCCGTCGGGCTTTTAATTCTCCTGCTGTACTTGCTCTTTTTTCCTGTCTTTCCTCTTTTCGCTCTTGGGCGGCAACCTTTACGTTTTGGCTCCGGTCAAGAGATATCTCCCTGTCTGTACTTACATCTTCAGCTTTTACAACAACGACTGCGGCTAAAAGAAAAGAAAATAACAAAAAAGACGAAATCTTTCGCATACAATTAGACTAATAAAAAGTCGCCCATGTGTCAAGGGCAGTGACCTTTTTATTTCTGTGAGAGTTTGCGGTTAAGGCCTTCTATTGCGCGGAGTATCTCTATCGGAGTTACGAAAACTATGGTGTTTGATGCGTCGGATGAAACGTCATTAATCGAGTTGAGAGTGCGAAGATGAAGAGCGCCAGGTGCTCCCTGCATGAGTTGCGCTGCTTTTGCAAGATTTTTTGCGGCAATAACCTCTCCTTCCGAGTTGATTATCGTTGCTCTTTTTTCACGCTCAGCTTCTGCCTGCTTAGCCATAGTTCTTTTCATATCGGCAGGCATCTCTATGTCTTGCATTTTAATAGCGGTCACATTGATCCCCCACCCTGCGGTTTCTTTATCCACCAGTTTTTTTATTTGCTCGGCAAGTTGCTCCCGTTCAGTTAAAAGTGTATCCAACTCCACGCCACCAATCACATCACGAAGAGCGGTCTGTGAATATTGAGTTGCTGCGTATGCATAATTTTGTATTTTAAGAACGGCGTCATCCGGTTTCTCTACTTGAAAATACACCACCGCATTGATCCCAACCGGTACATTGTCTTTGGTGATTACTTCCTGACGGGGTATATCGGTGGTCGTGATACGCATATCGACTTTTATCATTCTCTGAATTAAGGGAATGATGATGCGGAGCCCTGGTTCGTAGACTCCTGAAAAAACTCCAAGTGTTAAAACGACTCCCCGTTCATACTGGTTGATGATTTTTACGCCGAGTACGAGAATGATGAGTACAACAATAAGCCAAAATATCATAGGTCTCACTATTATTGCAGAAAAAAAGACTTTGTCAATGATCATTTACTGAAACTTTTTGGGATGTGAAGTCTATGAGTTGGCGCGGGTGAGTATTTCGGCTTCAACCTTCGCAAGATACCCCAAAAGTGAGGGGTGGCGGTTGATGATAAGAGTGAAGCTCAATCTGAGGGCTTTTATCGCTGCATCTCTACCCGAAGGATCCATATCCTTCATTACATTGGCAAACTGCCTCGGATAATTGATGGCAATATCTCCCACTGAGGCAACGAGTTCCCCGGCTTCATCTTGCGAGTGCCCTAAGAAATCCGCATAGAGATAATCTGTCTTTACATATGTTGATTCATTGAGTCTTTCGTATATTGAAAAATAGTCCTGAATATCTATCCACCTGTCGAAAAGCTTGTCATACTGGGGCAGGTCAAAAAGGTAATCGAGTTCGTATTCGCCTAATTTGGGATCTAGTTTATAGGCCATATCCGAAATCGTACCGTGAAGCCCTGTTTCTAAACAGTCATTAAAAAATTCATTATCATAATCGTTGTCCCCATTAATGTCTGATTCCAAAGTG